>Ga0208149_1000103_pt1 | contig 32954 bp, 45 predicted proteins | sample DEB08_DNA_15_FD_184533 | JGI IMG/M metagenome (GOLD analysis project Ga0208149, IMG submission 184533) | Aqueous microbial communities from the Delaware River and Bay under freshwater to marine salinity gradient to study organic matter... | ecosystem: Environmental > Aquatic > Marine > Coastal ... | reverse complement strand
GAGGGACGCCGCTGCCAAGAAGAAGAGGGACGCCGCTGCCAAGAAGAAGAGGGACGCCGCTGCCAAGAAGAAGAGGGACGCCGCTGCCAAGAAGAAGGCACCCTCACCTGCGTCTACATCTAAGAAAGCCCCCACGGCTTCCCGCACCCCTTCTGGGTCTCCTGCTCCCGCGGCTTCTTCCGCAGCTGCTCCATCCGTTGGGGGTGGTTTAGCGAAACCTGGGGGTATGCCCCAAAATACTAAGATTGCGATCGGTGTTGGTGGAGTGGTCGTTTTATGTTGTTGCTTATTACTTATGATGATGATGATGAGTGGAGGTGGAGGTGGTCGCCGACGTCGTTAATTAAAATATAGAGTTAAACTATAATGAAGAATAGAATCAGAAATATCCTCATAGTAGTAGCTGTACTCGTCGCTCTCATCCTACTCTTCAGGATGCGAGAATCTTATGAAGGTGATGTGGGTCCTTCCGCAGGTCCCACCCCCGAACAGGAAGTCGAAGAAAATCTCGAGATTAAAAAGGAAATTGAGGAAAAGGGTATCAGTCAGGAAGATGTTGATGCTTTAATGAGTATAATTTGAAAGGCTTAAAGAGTTAGACTTTTTTTAAAAGTATGTGGTGTTGGTGGTGTTGTCACGATTTCACTGAAACACCCTTAAAATTACCCGTCAGACATGACGATAGAAGAAACACATTTCATACAACTGGTAACTTTTGTTCGTGGAGTTGTATGAAATCTTATGCATTAGAAAAGTACGGTCTCAGTCGAGGTGGTCTCATTTGTGGGAACATCGTGATGATGCGGAAGAAGATGTACAATCAAATTGGGTCCATAAAACCTGCTCCATACAGGTTTAGTCTCAAAGAGTTTGGTGGTGACCTAACCATAGAAGAGTTCAGAAAGAATAATACAGTTGACTTGGAAAAACCAAAAGAGGTGAACGCGTGTTCAGCTGTAAACAATTTAATACCCATTATTTCAAACACAAAAAAGATGGACGAAATAAAGAATTCAAGTTCAAATAACAACGCACTAAAACTCAAGCGAACAAAACCACTTAAGAGGAGTCACAACAATCTAGAATCAGCTTTGGGTCTGATTATTACTCCCAAAACCTAGATTTCTTTTCTGTTTAGCGGTTGGTAATGAAGGTGGAATATGTTCCGATTTTTTACTGTGAACCCACTGTTCACCGTCGTGTGCTGCCCAACAAATATTCAACCTCTCCAGAGCTTTCCTACATAGGACACAAGGTAATGACACCGCATCTCCGTATACAGTTTTGCGTTCAATGACCATTCCACCATGTTTCCGATGGAGCCATTCCGTAAATTGATGGGGTTTATAGCCCTTCTTCATACATTCTCGGTAAAGACGTCGTATGAGTTGCCTCTCTGCACACATATGATTATTGCTGATGACGACCGGTCCTTTGGACATATAGCTCGTCACCTGACAGTATTTCATGGGTGGCAATTCAAGCACATTTGTCCGTCGTATACAAAATCACATTTTGTACACTCACTTAGGATGTTAATATTTCTTTTTGGGGTAAGTCCTTTGGCGAAACGTTCGAGTTCCTTCACTGTATATATCCCATAGCGAATCATAACCTCCAATGAAGGAAATCGCATTCTATTATGAGTACGTGGCTAGTCCTTAAGCGAGACAGGGAAGGCACTTGGCGACAGCTTGTTTTGTTTTCAACATAGCGGCAAAGCTATCAACCATAGGTGGCACGATACTCTTGAGAACAATTTCAAATTCAGAATCCTTCTCACCATCATCAATCTGTTCGATAAAATGGTTGAGTACACCGATGACAAGTTTCTTCTTCTGGGGACCAGGGAGTTTCTTAAACTTCATGGACTCCATCATGAGGCGACCAAGAATTGGGGGAATATCCTCCTTGGTGAGACCATCGTCGATGTATTCCATCTTGAGTTCTTCAACAGTCTTGACGAGGCTTTGGGCATCAATTTTACCAGCGAATTTCTGCAACAGGGTTTCCATTTTATTATGTGTGCACATAATAAATGATGGATACAAACGACATTATAGCGAGTATCGCGTTTGGAATCGGATTCGTCCTGATGTACAGAGATATAGAGCATTCGGATAAGATCGATGTCGAACGAAAGAATGTAATACTATTGGGTCTCATTTCGAGTCTATTGTGGTTTGTACATCAGTACAGGAGATATGGTCTTAACATGACAACTGTGTACACGTCAACTGGTATAATTGTCCAGCTGTACATTCTGAACAAGATCTTACTTAAGGAAAAAGATCCCAAGTAAATCAGTAATGAGCCTTCTCATTCGTGCGTCCGCTAAGCCTTCCCTCACACCCAATAAGATTGCGAAGAAGACCACGTCTTCTTCTGCTGTTAGGCCACCTAAGCTCACTCCAATTGAGCGCCCCAATGATTTCCTTTCTGTAGCCGAGCGTGTAAATGGTCGTGCTGCGATGATTGGTTTTACCTCTGCCGTGATTGATGAGATCATGACTGGTAACTCCATCAGTACCCAGTTCCATGATAACATCGGTCTTTCTGTCGCTGTTGCCAGTTTGGCGTTTCTCGGAACAGCGGCGAACTCTAAGGATGAAGGTTATGTACAGGGCTTTTGGAAGCCTGAGACAGAGCTAGTAAATGGTCGACTTGCGATGGTTGGCATCGCATCGCTTCTCCTAACAGAGTCGCTCCACCCTCATGTTCCTCTATTCTAGAGTTGGGGTTGAGCGCCATGTAACTTAAAAATTCTATCATTTTAACTTTTTCATCCATCGAAAATGTCCCTGCTCTACGCATCACGTAGGCCAAGAACATCATGAGGATGTAGACATTATAGGCAATGGGCTTCATGCCTTCTTATTCTTTTTCGTGAATAAAAATAGAGAGATAAGCAGCACACATGAGAATGATGCTACGTTGAGACCGCTATATATAAGCTTGGGTTTATCATCCTTAGTGACTTTACAGTTACGAATCCAGTTTAGGGCTGCAGCGCTACCGATGAGACCCATGATCGCATAGATGAGAGTGAACGCACCGAGCTTCTTTGTTCCAGCAACCTTGGTGACAAAGAGAGTGAATGGAATCGCGAGAGCGATCGCGAGTGTGGCGATGAGCCATTTGTTCAGGTTCTCTTGAACAGCCTTACCCTTTAGCTCATCACACTTTGAGAATGTGTCAATACCTAGGGAGGCGATGACCATATAGAAGAAACCGAGGAAGAGGATAATACCTATGGTACCCCAGTTGATATCTAATTCAACCTTCTGGCCTGCCGTTTTGGCAGCACTCTGGTACGCGGCTGTGCCCTGCATGGCGGTACCCGCACGAGCCCCAGCTCCATACATGGAACCAGCCATCGAACGCATTGCCCCAAAACGAGACATTGTCTTATATTACTTAGAGAAAATATTGACTTACCCTGTAGATGAAAGTACCTAAAGTTCTATTCGTGAAACATTGTCCAAATCTTTCACCTGAGCGAAAGGTATTTCTAGTTGAACATCTAAAGGAGCGTGTTCCCATCGAGGATATTCGTTGGTTCGAGGATTACAACCATGACCACCCATTTGTCGAATGGTTCAACACAAAATTGAAACTTCCTTATGGTACGAAACTTACAAGTAATCTGGTTAAGACCCTCTTCATGCTCAAACAGATGATAGATGAACGCATTGAATCTGCACTACTTATCGACGACGACGTTGTATTTCACAAAGACTGGGTTGAAATATTCGAGAGTATCCCAGATGAAGTTTCAGCGAATGGTTTTATAAACATGGGAACTTCCCACTTTTTTGATCTCAAACCACAAAAGGGGGCTGTCTACAAACTACCTAATAACGGTGGATGTGAAGGTGCTTGGTTTTCTCTGGAGTGTGCTTTGAAGTTCATGACGAATCTTAATGTTGAACAAGCCATAGACATCATCTGGCATGGCTTCATGATGGCACAGGGTAAACCTATCTTGAATGTTCCTATATGTCATCAGACATCCCAAATCGAAAAATTTACGACACTGGATCATGATACACGAAAGACGAGTAATTGGGTGGCATATGTACAAAGTTACGAATCTTTACCCAAGATAAACTTCAATACACTTCTGAAAGACTTTGAAACATTCTTAGAGAGGAAGAAGAAGGTTGATGAAAAGTTTTACGAGTTATATGGAAAAAGGGTTGACATCAAGAACATAAACTATATCGTCGATGACGACCCTGAGTATCACCTAAACATTTTAAACTTTTAGTTGAACACAAAGTGAATGTTGCACCGCCCATAGGCACCGGCACTATATCCGAAAGTTGAAAGATCACTCATATCTTGATTACCAGCTGTGATATAGAGTTCTCTACATTTGGTGAGTAAAAACCAATCGAGGTACGCCGCATAACGCACTTCCTTTGATATTCCGTGGTTTTTTAGAAAGTCACAATCGTATGTCAAAGTGATTTCGTGATCAAGGGTAACAATCTTATCTGGAAAGCGTTCCTTGAACATCTTCTTTATTTCCTGACTGTCACTCGCCAGAAAAAATTTAGCATCCGTGTTTTGAACAATTTCAACAAACTTGTTCAATGCACTATCTTTAGCAAAGTAAGCGGGTTTGATATTTCCATTTTCATCTAGGCCGTGGCATCCGATTTCTGCAGAATCTTTGGAGCATGCACCACGTCTTATATGTATTCCATGGGTAAGACCGTGATCATACTTTTTGATGAGTTCTTCAAGGTCCTTGTTGGGTTTTATGATCTGGATGAGATTTGAATGAACGAGGTGATAGTATTGTGGATTTACAATGCATCTAGGTTCAAATCGTTCTTCATTGGGATCGTCAGTCACTTCAAACCCTGAAAACTCTACACCACGATCGACGTCATTTAGGTTCTTAAATACGCGTGGTCTAGGACTCCTGTGTACGAGGTCAGATATACATAGAGCGACATTGCCCCATCCCACAGAATCGGGAAGGTAGTATGTCATTATGTGTATACGATTGATCTTTTCTTTAAACACTCAAAAACTTTTTCAAATCTTCTCTTGTCTTCTTTTGCTTCCACCCGAGACTCTTCAACTTATTGGCGCAGATGTAATACCTCTGATCATTGAATGGTCGATCATCGATGTACCTAATCCATTTATCATAGTCGGTAGTTCCCTTGATGGTCTCAATGATGAGCTTTGTCACTTCCATGACAGTGAGTTCATCATCAGATGCGATGTTATATACTTCACCTGGGCTACCACCCTTCCACACAACTTCCACTGCATCAACAACGTCTTCGACATGCATGAATGCCCGTTTAATTGTTGCACATCTGGAACCGTGGATGGTACATTGTTTATCCTCCTTCAGAAATCTCTTAAACTTTGGAATGAGTTTTTCGGGATACTGATTGGGACCATAGACGTTATTGCAGCGAATCACTTTGATGTTCATACCAAAGGATTCGATATACGAACGAATAATCATTTCAGCAGCCGCCTTAGAAGCTGAATAAGGATTGGTGGGTCGAAGCACACCCTCCTCTTCTGTAAAAGGAACATCTGTCTTCGATTCACCATACACTTCGTCTGTACTGAAGTGAATAAATTCGACATTGGGGATAAACTGACGACACGCTTCTATGAGTACGTGGGTCGCGTGTGTATTGTCCATGGTGAATGAAATAGCATTTTCAAAAGAGTTATCGACATGACTCTGGGCTGCGAAATGAAACACCGCGTCAAACTGATATTTTTTGATTAGATCTTCCATAAGGTTGGCATCACCCACGTTACCCTTGACAAACGTGGCAACCCCAGGTTCTACATTTTGAACATTTGAACAGTAGTCGAGTTTATCAACATTTACAAAATGGGTGTGAGGATACCTCCCCTTCATGATATTCAGGAAATTAGATGCGATAAAACCGCATCCACCAGTGACCATCACATTAGAATACATTTCCCGTTTAACTTATGGTCGGCAAATTTTTTAAGTAGATTACACACACGATCAACGTCATCGATAGTCATACCATGGTGAGCTCCAAGAAGAAAACCATCTTTCATGATCTTATCAGCAGTTTCAAACTCATCGAGATACTCCCTAAAGGCTGGGTGCCTCGTAATGTTTCCAGCAAAGGTGACGCGTGTCTGAACACCGTTCTTTTCGAGATACTTTAGGAGTTGAAGACGATCTGGACATTGGAGGGGAATAGCAAGCCAGTTGGGTGCCACTGAATCATCTGGGAGGGTGTAATAGGGGCAATCCTTGAGATTGTCCAAGTACCTTTCCACGTTCTGACGCCTTTTCTTAAGAAAACCATCCAACTTGTCGAGTTGTACAAGGCCAAAGGCGGCATTCATTTCACAAGCCTTGAGATGGTACCCAGCGACGCCATAGAGGAATTTCCAATCATAGGGAATGCCATCTACCGAGTGATTGAAGCGTTCGCTGGGCTCTTCGATGTTATCACCGATGCGACCCCAATCCCTAAACATCAGGGCCCTTTTGAGATGCTTCTCTTTGTTAAACATAACCATACCACCTACACCACCAGCGGTAATAACATGACTCGCGTAAAAGCTCGTTGTGCTGATATCTGTACAATCTGTACGAGTGATGGTATCGGCAGAATCCTCGAAAAGGATCAGGTCGGGGAAAGCCTTGCGAATCGCTTTCCAATCGGGGACATTCCCAATAAGGTTTGGGAGGAGGAGGCACTTTGTCTCGGGTGTCACAACTTTCTTGAGATGCTCAACGGTGGGTACATAGGTGGTGAGACCTACATCACAGAACACGGGTTTGAGACCTAACTGCATGAGAGGGGCGACAGTTGTGGCAAATCCACAAGCGGGGGTGACAACCTCGGAACCTTTGGGGAGATCGAGGGCACAAAGACCGAGGAGAATCGCACTACTTCCAGAGTTTACAAAGAGGCCGTGCTTCTTTCCGAAGAGTTTGGCGACTCTCTTCTCAAACTCAACAGTACGATCACCAAAGCCAGCGAGCCAGCCGTCGCGAAGACAATTCTCGACAGCCTTGATTTCCTCTTCACCATACGATTCGAAGCGGTTTGGAGCATACCAGACTTTCTTGGTCATTATGTCAATAGTTATGCTAATTTCTTTAAGGCTATAACACTCTCAACATCTATAAACTTCTTGAGTTTAGTCGTGTCGAGACAACACATACCTCGATTCGATTTTTCGGAACTCACCTTGTGTTCGATATTTTCTTTTTGTAAAAGTTCGGACAAAGAGATGACATCATCATTGACAAAGTTCAATATACCCGTGACTTTCTGATCTAAGAGTGGGGGTAATTTGGGGAGAAGAGATGGTAATACCGATACAGTAACCTTCGTATCGTGGATATTAGATCTCCGAGTCTTTAGTTTTTCCATAAAACACCTATGATCTCCGTCACCTGTGATTGGATACAAAACTCTCAAATACAAGACATCTTGGATGTATGTGCTTCGAATGATATCTTCTAGAACGACACGAGCTCTTGAGTAAAAAGTACCTTTAAATGTCGGTTCATCTTCTTCTGTGAAGAGTTTATTACCGTTATACACCGCCCCAGAGCCTATGATTGTGAGGTGTACACCCAACTCTTTACAGAGGTGTATGAGTTGTAACTGACACGTCACATTCGTAAAAATCGTTTCATCTTTATGGGTTTCACACCAATCTATGGTAGGTTTTCCAGAGATTCCCGCAGCAGATATGATGTTTTTAGGTTTGAGTATTTTGAGATATTTTTTCAATTCATCTATGTTTTCTAATCGAGTATCAAGACCCATACTTTTTGGAATGTGTCTTAGGAGATGTTTACCTATGTATCCATTCGATCCAAGGATGACCGTATCGATTTCTACAAATGTTTTATTGGAGAGATCCTTTTTAGATACAATTGCATGTTTGGTTTCTTGTGGCCACTCAATACCCAATATAGGGTCATTCCAGATGTAATTTTTTTCGAGTGTCGGATCATAGGTGTTCCCCAGGAAATATAACACTTCACTCTCTTCGTAGCAAAAGTATCCATGTGCACAATTAGCTTCGACGAGAAGGGAATCGCCAGCCTTGAGAATATACGCATCATATGAACCGTCAGGTTGTACCACGACATCAAAGATTTTTCCTTGATTTACAGTGATGAATTTTGGATATGGACTGCAGTGGAGTCCACGAAGAACATTCTTCTTGTTGATACTCGAAAAGCATTGTTTTATTTCAAATGGAGGTTTATCCACATTAAATATGATCTCACCTCTTTCATCTGTGAACGTTCTCATATGAACATAAGTGTTTAGTCGCTTTTAACCCATTCATTCTTAAAGAATTGTGTTACATTTGTGGCGTTTCCACGGAAAAGTATGGTCCATAGATCACAATTTCCAGAACTTACAATGACATGTTTACACTTGGACATGATCATAAGGACAGCCAATAAATTTTGAGCTCTGTCTTCTGGATTTTCTCTAAACTTGTGATCAACAAGTGTCTTAGTATCGTGTTCCATATGAAAGATTTCATCTTTACAATAAAACGAGTTGTCCGGAAATGTCTCTCGAGCTTTATCTATAAAACCAGTTTCATCACTTTGAATGAGGAAACGAATGTTCGGATTTTCCTTCAAGAGTTCTTTAGCTTTCTCAAGCTTATCTTCATAGCTACAGATTTCCGTTTCCGTCGCTTTATCGAGACCTCTATGGAAGAGGGTACAAGTGTTATCAAAATCTATGTCGTACTTCTCGATGATTGCGTCAATTTTAGTTTGGACAATCTTTGAAGGTGTAAAATATTTTTCGATAAATGGATTGATCTTCTCAAAGTCGAGATCTTTGTAAAAACTAAATTGCTTCGTATCGTGAAAATCAACGTCACTCTTGTGTTCGATCACTTGATCCATTTCGTTATAGTGTTTGAAATATTGGAATGTCACATCGGTGTTTAGTTCTTTGTACCATCTAAATTGTGTGGAGCTATCCACATACTTTGGGAGTTTTTTCTCATTATTGAAATAGTGAACGATCGAACCTAGACGAACACTGCAACAAGAGAAAAATCCTGCATTATGATTAATCTTGGCAATGTCTGGAGCAAATTGAGTATGTTCCATATAATTTAAAGACTGGGCAACTCTTTAACCCAAATGAAGGTGTGTGTCCTCGGTGCAGGTGGTTTCATCGGTAAGAACTTACTTCGAGATACGGATTGGGTGGGTGTCACTCGTCAGGAACTCGATCTTACAGACCTAGGAGCAGTTGAGAAGTATTTTGAAGAGCATGAGTATGATGTAGTCATCCATTGTGCAGTCATCGGTGGCAGTCGTCTGAAGCCCGATAATGGGGAAGTGTTTTACAAAAATCTCTTAATGTTTGAGAGTGTTACTCGCGTATTCAAAGGGAGGATACTTTACTTTTCGAGTGGTGCAGCGTTGCGAGGAGATCCACCTACTGATCCATACGGACTTTCAAAGCGTCTAATTGAACATAGGATAGACACAATTCCAAATGCCCATGTACTCCGTATTTGGGGATGTTACGGTCCCGGAGAACTACCAACACGATTTAGTGCCGTGTGTAAGCGTGAAGGGCATGTCGTCATCGATCAAGACAGATATTTTGACTTCATCGACATCGAGGATGTTAAAAAAATGGTTGAGGAGTATGTGTCGTGTAAATGGAAAATGCCAAAGGTATGTAATCTCGTCTACCCAGAGAAACTTCTACTCTCTCAATGGGCAGAAAAGTTTGGGGCTACTTGGGAGGTGAAAGATCCAAGTACTTTGGGTGAAAGTTACACTTCAGTTCCACCCTAAACTCTTTTTAGGTGGAACAGGGATAATCATATCTTCTTCAAAATCTATGTAGGGTGTCATATTTTCGAGTGAGTTTCCAAACTCCAATTTAGGATAAATCTTTTGCGTCTCTGGTATGGGAATATCTCGTAGAGTTTTCACACCATAGGCTTCCGCTATTTTCACAAAATCAATCTTTTCACCAAACACATCCCCCTTGGATGTTGCGACATGCCTCGAGTTGAAATAACTATCCTGGAATTGTTTAACAATGCCATAACCACCATTGTTTAAAATTGTTATATTGATTGGTAGATTATACTTCTTAACAGTTGCAAGTTCTTGGACATTCATCTGGAATCCACCGTCACCAGCTATACAGTAAATCTGTTCACCTGTTCCTATAGCTGCACCTATAGCTGCAGGTAATGCAAACCCCATTGACGCATTTCCACAATTTGTGAACAACTTTTGTGTTTTAGTCAGCTGAGCACATTGCATACTCCATACCATATTACTCCCTATATCTGTTATGACGATACAGTCTTCAGGTAATTCTGAAAAGTAGTTGTTTAGAAAGTCATAAACAATTGGGTCTTCAAGGCGTTTAGATTCTACTCGATATTTATCTTTCCACTGATTAACCGTATTTAGCCACTGCTCCCACGTTGGCTCGGTGTATATTTTAACGGATCTAAAAAAGTGTGAAACATCGTCAACTATCTTCATATCTATGACTACACCCCTTTCATCCAACTTATCGATTTCATTTCGATCGACATCAATCATGATTTTTTTCGAAAAGGGTGAAAAAAGCTTTGGGTTACCCCCAATTTGTCGACTATCCAAACGATTACCAATTATGATAAGTAGATCAGCGTTTTGTACAGTGTAGTTTGCATATCTTTCACCATACACACCTATACATCCGACGCGAAGTTTGTGGTTTGTTGGTGAGATATCAACAGCTCCCCAAGATACGACGAATGGAAGATTATATGTTTCAACAAAGTTTAAAGCAGCTTCACAGGATTGAGAAAGTTTGACACCATGTCCGAAAATAACGAGAGGTCTTTTCGAATGTTTCAAGTATTCAGTTAGGTCATATGTCCGAAGAGGCTCCAACCTTGGTGGAATGTGTACACTTGTCGCCTCAATTGTGGACATTTGAATATTAACTGGGATGTCAATTAAAACTGGTCCATACCTTGGCGTTTTTAATTCTGTTAGCAGATGTCTCAATGTATTGGGTATGTCATCTTTAATCGACACATGTACACTCTTCTTAGTCACATCTTCAAACATTTTAGCTACGGGCATTTCTTGGAATCCCAATTGTCTGGGTTTGGATTTTAAGTTTGAGAGATCTTCTGATGTATTGACCTGTCCAGTAATAAAAAATGCTGGAACAGAATCATACCAACAACCACATACACCATTTAAAATGTTTTGAACACCCGGTCCACTCGTGACACATACCGCGGCAACTTTTCCAGAGCTCTTGAAGTATCCTTCAGCTGCCATTGCAGCGGATTGTTCGTGTTGAAAACAAAAATACTTAACCCCGTGGTTTCTAGACACTGCATCTATGAACGGGACAATGGAACCACCTGTCACCACAAAGTATGTGTCTATCCCATTGTTGTAAAGTGTGTCTATTATAAAATCACACACATTCATTACAAGATTAAAGAACATCCTCTTTAATTCCGTAAATGCTTGTCACACCTTTTGGGTCGTGTCGAGTTGAAGATGTCGCACACTCTACATACCTCAATAAATTGACATCATACACACATTGTACCAAGGAGACAATACAACTCATCAAATATGTAAAGGGTGACCTGAAGTTTGACACACCCCACGATATGTTTTGTCTTCGAGCATCCATAAAAAATGGTAAACCCCTCGAATATATTTCAAAGTTCAAGGAACTCTTTGAAAATACAGACGTTTTCGTGGTTGAGATTTCTTCTATGAAAAAGTACATCTATGAGGACAAGTACCTCACCCATATGGCAGTGGACAAGCGACTCTTCGACCAGGACTATAAGAAGACACCTCAAAATATCATTGATGAAACGAAAGTTGTTCTACAAACGGATCAGGAAATTGAGAATGACATCCTAGAGATTCAAAAACTCCTGGGTCCTAAACCGATGATCGTGGTGTCGCACGTCAATGTAACTCACCAAGGTGACAAACTTGGGAAGAGGGATCATCTCATCAAGCTTCTCGAAAAGATTTGTAAAAGGCAGGGTATCATGTTTATCAACCCCACGGTTCTCATGACACAATTTGAACAACGTGATCTAATTGAACCAGACTTAGGACATCACCTCCCAATTGCGAAGCATGTACTGTACAATCACATCAATATGTGTGTCTCCTACCTCACGAAGAAGGGAGACTTCTATAAAAGATATCCTGATACTCCTGTTTTTCTACACTCTTGATGTGCCATAGAGACATGTCCGGCGCGGCTTCGAGTCCTTTTGTATTTGTGGACCCTGCAATGGTCTCGTGTAAACCTTTATTCCATTTCACGATACCGTTGTTTTTATAGACACGACCCTGGTAATCTGGCCAATTGATCCAACCCACTTCATTAACTTTGAAGGAATGTTTATCGAGCCACTTCTGAGTATACCCGGGACAAATATTGATTCGAGGGATGTACAGTAGTTCGGCACTTGTATCTGTGATCATCTGTTTGATGTTTTTGATGAGGGTCTCACGAGGCATCTCATCTGCGTCAATCACAAAGATGTAATCACCTGTACATTTGGATGCGTGATAGTTTCTGTGTTCAGAAAAGTTTCCACAGAATGTGCGTTCAGAAACTACGAGTCCATCATACTTCGACAACACCTTTCGAACATCCTCTGTCACTTTGGATGCGTCGAGAAGAATGTTAATTTCATCTTCATCATCTTTGACACGCTTTAGAAAGGCGAGTAAATCATTGAGTTCACGCGCCTCTGTACATACACAAATAGCGTAAGACAGTTTCATACTTCATAACTTTAAAGAATACTCTTTAATAATGTATAATGTTCGGTAAGATTGTAGGTCGCTTTTATTTGAAACAGGATCTCGACCTTGAAGATGATGAAACACTTGATACGGTCACAGTATCCGAACTGATTGAAACATTTCCACTATGGCCTCAATGGATACAACAACTTCCACAAGGAAAGAAACAATTGTTCACAATGTTTGAAACTTCTGATGTTCATCCAGACATTATCGAGAATATGAAACTTTTTGACAAGGTTATTGTTCCGTATGAGTATCTCAAGAACATCTTGACTCGTCATGGGGTAAAGTGTGAAGCTCTGAACTGGTATACATCACCTCTTATTCAGAATGCACCACAAGTTGTAGAAAAGAAAGAACAGAAGGATAAAAAGGTGTTCCTCTACATTGGGACGAATGATGTTCGAAAAAATCTCGTGAAACTTTCTGAAACTTTCAAAGAAGTTCTCGAAGGGACTGGTCACAAACTCATCGTCAAAACAAATAAGATGGATGACCTACCCACGTCTAAAAACATAAAATATATCACACGTCGTTTGAGTTACGGTGAAATGGCTGGCCTCTATAATATGTGTGACTATGTTGTATCCTTTTCTCATGGAGAAGGAGTCGGTCTTCCGATGCTTGAGGCAAAGTATTTTGGTAAACCGGTTATTTCCCACGACGGTGGTGTTCTTTCTACTATCAAAGATGACACATGGATCATTCTTCCACACGAAGAAGTTCCTATAGATAAGACGGATGTTCCGAATTTCCTCGAAAAAGTGTTTTATGGAACCTGGTGGGAAGTTGAGACTAAAGGAACTTTAAGAATTTTAAATAATCTCATCCAGGAGTAACGATGGAAGAAATCAAAGACTCTTACCAAGGTATGGAAGTACAACTTGAAGAGATTGCCATAGATCTTCAGGATCTTCCTACAGATTATAAACTTGCCGAGCGATATAGTAAAATCGATCAGGAAATCTATGAAATATCAGAGTGGTATGAACGGGTGAAGAAGCAACGGAGGATTATTGAAGGCCGTGTGGAAAAGACAAAACAAGATCTCAGATCACTCAACCATGAAGTCAAAAATCTTAAATTACGAGAGTTTTCTCGTGACCAACACGGAGGGTCGTATTCACTATTATCTCAATCCCCGCCTCGATGAGGTTTTTACAGAAAGCGACATCTTCAGAACATACATCCCTTAACAGAGTCCCATCTTCAGCCTCCATCTCTATGAGTGGATAGCTAAAGTATGGATATTTCATCTTCTCGAAAACCTCCTTGCGACACGCGAAGAATCCCATACCATTATACGCCACAGGTGTGTACTTGTCCAAATCTTTCATTGAATCGGTGCGCATGAATTCAAATGACCCATTCTTTTTGAAATAGTCCAGGTTCCAGTCTTTGACACAAGCGAGGTGTGTCATATCTTGCATTCGGTAGAGACCTGAGACGACTGGAAACTTCTTTGTATCTTCGAGAAGTTCTATGACTTGTTCAGTAGTGAAAACAATATCAGAATCTATAGTCAACCATACATCATAATCAACTTTGTTTCCAAAGGGTTTTTGATCTGCACCCCGAAGAACATCAAGACCCAGGGTCTTCATTCGTGAGAAGGTTACGAAACTAGAATACTCATTGGAGACCATGACTTGATACCCCCGCCCCACAAGTTCAAGAAGTGTTTCCGACCACCGAGTTAGGAATGTACCGGAGAAAGTTCTACCCGGGAGGGCAACAATGACTTTCATTTTGATAAGATACTGAGCACTTCTTTAACAGCTGGATGACGAACAATATCTTCATCTTCCATTTCAACGTGTGTAATATAATCAAGATCTTGACACTGCATTTTATACACGAGGTCTGCTAGACCGTTATCCGGACCGAGGTCAGACTGTTCGAGGTCTCCTGTCACGATGACTTTTGTACCTTCACCAACCCTTGTAAGAAGCATTTTCATTTGGTTTGGTGTGGCGTTTTGCATCTCATCGGCGATGATAAGAGTATTATTAAATGTCCGACCTCTCATGTATCCGAGAGGTTCTATGTTGACAAATCTGTCAATCTGATTATATGAAAAGTACTTCTCAAAAATATCAAACATTGGTTTCGTCCACGGTTCCATCTTTTGGTCCATATCACCTGGCAGATATCCCATATCTTCATCAGCAGCCACAATAGGACGGGTCAAAACAATCTTGGGGCGTTGAAATTTTTGCACGTGTTCAAGTGCAATCTGACACGCAAGCATAGTTTTACCAGATCCCGCCGGTCCAGTACCAATCACAATTGGTTTTGGTGACCTAAGAGCGAGCATATATCTACATTGTCCAGGTGTCTTTGGGAAGTTCATATACCTTATTTAAAGTTTTTTTCCTTATATAGTTTAGATGGAGTTCCACTTTGTAAAATTAAATGTTAATGGAACCTACTTGAGTTTGGTTGATCCAACGAGTAAAACTAGATTTATGTGTTTTGCTGAAAAGGATAAGGCTCGGGATTGTGTAAATTATGTATCAATATTTAGATCTAAATACGGTGTTTGGCCAGCATTTGATATGTCACGGGGACAGAGACAACTTAGCGCTACATCCGTAAAATTACGAACACCTGAACAGGTGAGTCGTTATCTCGAAATAGAAAGCTATGACTTCAGTACTATTGATAGAATTGCAGCTCGAACAAACTCATCGTTCTATTGTGTGTTACGGTTTGATACTGAAGAAATGAATGGTTTGGAATCTATATCGATGGCTGGTCAGGAAATGGATGCTGAAGTGGATGATAAACTTTACAGAGACCTTCTTGAATGTAGCTTAAAAATCATATGATTAGATCATAAACATTTTCATATGACCTGCGACGACATTGGGGTCACAATAAATGTCAAAACCAGCTCTCCTTAGTTGTACACATATTGCAGTATCTTCCCCTAAAAAATTTCCATTATGTTCATTATAAATTGGTCTAAACCAGGGATATTTGATTGTTTCAAGTGCTTTACGACTCATGAGACAAATCCCCATTCCACAACTATTAACAGTAAAAATCTTCATATCATTTTCATCCCTCTTTTTCTGTAAATCTTCGTAGCTGATAAAATCTTCATTGTTTATCATCGCTGAATATTTACCATTTGTCATTCGATACAGCCCAGTTATAACATCCTTTTTGTGTGAAAGGAGTGTTTTTATCATTTCTATGTTAAACCTGATATCAGAATCAATCCACAATACATAGTCGTACTCAATTTTACCATTAAATGGCTTCTGTTCTTCTCCTAAAACAGGATTGCCTTCTAAAATATCATCTCTAACTTTATAAACATTGGCTGTATACTTAGTCTTAAGAGTGACATCCCAACCTAATTTTTGAGAATGATTGAGAAATGCTAATAGGTCTAATACAACTTCACGACTGAATGTGTTTCCCGGCATACATAATACAATCTTCATTATTTGGTTAAATAGTAATACCTTTAACTAAATCATCAACATTTTCATATGACCCGCGATGACGTTAGGGTCACAATAAATGTCAAAACCCGCTCTTCTCAGCCGCTGACATATCCCGGCATCTTCCTCTGAATAATGTAGACCCTTTTCAGTTTGTATAAGTATTGGTTTAAACCAGGGCCACTCGAGGCTTTCAAGTGCTTTACGACTCATGAGACAAATACCCATTCCGCAACTTTTAATGGTAAAAATCCCCATATCATTTTCATCCCTCTTTTTCTGTAAATCTTCCCGACTAAAAAATACATCATCTTTTACTACCACATAGCTATTGGAACCTTTCATTCGATACAGCCCAGTTATAACATCCTTTTTGTGTGAAAGGAGTGTTTTTATCATTTCTATGTTAAACCTGATATCAGAATCAATCCACAATACATAGTCGTACTCTATTTTACCATTAAATGGCTTCTGTTCTTTTCCTAAGTTTACATTACCACCCAGTAATTTGTTTCGCACTTTATAAATATTTGAAGTGTATTCTAATTGAACATATAAATCCCAATTTAATGCTTGTGCTTCTCGGGTAAAATTCACAATATCTACCATAACCTCGCGTATATATGTATCACCGGGGATACACAATACAATTTTCATCTTTATACTTAAAACTGTGTAATCTTTAATAACTTAAAAGTATACGATCATATAACAATAATGTGTGGCATCCTAGCCCTCTTCGGTGAAGAAGTAGACGTCCCTTCTTATCTTCTTTCTCACCGGGGTCCTGATGATTATAGAAGTAGAACTCTGGGTAAATGTCGTATGGACTTTTATCGTCTCGCGATCAATGACTTAACTGATGCGGGTATGCAGCCATTTAGAAAGGATGATGAAATGCTCATTTGTAATGGTGAAATCTATAATTATCGAGACTTTCTCAGGGGTGATGAAGTAAGTAAAAGTGATTGTGAAGTTTTACTTCCATTGATCAAAAGTTTCGGTATTGAGAAAGCTGTTAACAATATTAACGGGGATTTTGCACTCGTATGGACGAACGGAAAACGTGTCATCGCTGCCCGTGATCCTGTCGGAGTACGGCCATTGTTTTACACCCGATACGATGATAATTCGATCGCCTTTGCGAGTGAAGTGAAAGCACTCCTCTTTTTGAACTCAGAGATTCACATCTTTCCACCCGGACATATTTACGACTCATACGTTAATGACTTTGTGTGTTACCACAATGGATACTGGCCAGTGAACAAGTATATCAAGACCAGGTACCATAAAAAAATTCGGGATGCCCTCGAAAGTTCTGTTTACGAACGTATTGAAAACACTGAGCGTGACATTGGATTTCTCCTATCTGGTGGTCTTGACAGTAGTCTAATTGCGTCAATCGCCACACGTAAACTTGGAAAGATTAAGACCTTCTCCATTGGTCTAGAGGGAAGTCCAGATCTCAAAGCGGCCCGTAAAGTGGCTGACTATTTGGGGAGTGAACATACAGAAGTGAAGTTCACAACACAAGAAGGTGTCGCACACATCAACAATGTGATTCATAGCCTAGAGTCATATGATACTACAACGGTGAGAGCGAGTACACCAATGTGGCTTCTCTGTAAGTACATCAAGCAACACACCTCATGTCGTTACATCTTTTCGGGAGAAGGAGCTGATGAGATCCTAGGTGGATACCTCTATTTCCATAACGCACCAAACGTTGATGAATTTGCTTGTGAAAACATGCGTCGTCTTCGTCTAATTCATCAGTTTGATGGGTTAAGGGCGGATAGATGTGCGGGTGCGCATGGCCTTGATCTGATTGTACCATTTCTTGACAAGAACTTCGTTGATGTCTGTATGTCTGTGAACCAGACAATCAAGATTGATAAGATTGAGAAACGTATACTTCGTGAGGCGTTCGAGGGGTATCTTCCCACGGATGTTTTGTGGAGACAGAAGGATGGAATGAGTGATGCTGTCGGTACAAATTGGGTTGATGAGATTAAAAAGTATGCCGAGAGTGAAATAGACGATAAACTCTTTAGGGAGACACGAGCAAAAACGCGTACGTATAACACTCCTTTGACGAAAGAAGAGGCTATGTACAGAAACATCTTTTGGACGATGTACGGAAAAGACAATGATCATTTAATTACTGAGATATGGAGACCAAAATGGACTAACATAACCGATCCAAGCGCGCGTCTACTTATAGAAAAGAATCCTAACTAATACAAATGGCGCATTTCGTTCGTAGTTTCGATTGTAAAGATGAAAAACATGCAATGTGGTTGAAGAGGGTTGGTAACGTCACTGTAAAGTCAATGACTGGTGAAAAGGTTGACATCATCGCGATAGTTAATGACAATCCTCTACCAGGAAAACCATCTGTCGACATGCCTACGGATTGGGCATATGTACACTTCCAACTCTGCATGAAATATGCAAACGCGGTATTAAATCGAGAGGCATTTGTGCCCAAGTAAAAACGACTTATATTCTTCTAAAGTGAAATCCTGTGGCTCAGAGTTTTCATCCATTCGCACAAGTAAAATTTTTCCGTATACATCTTCAACATCAAATGGGTTTGGTAAAGTGTTCTCGTTCTTCAGTTTACCATCCTCAGGTTTCATAATAACAACATCGATCTCAGGCCACTGACCTATGAATGTTTGTCTTCCTTCTAACAATTTGAAAATTTCATTCTTATGCGGGGCTATATCTAGATCTATTTCTTGTATATGACCTTCCTTTTCAAGGATAAGTATTGCCTTTGTCATCTTGAATTGTATCTACAAAAAAATATCCGTAAGTTATAAATGAAAAATACACCAGGTAATCTCCTATTGATTGCTTCTGTATGCGCATTCATTGTGTACGTTATTTACTGCGTTCGCGAGGGATACACTAGTGGACGAGCCGATTACCGTTATGGGTTTGTAGACACGAACCCTTCTCGCAGGGTTTCTGATGCATTTGACTCCCCTGAGCGTTCTGATATTTATTCAGGCCTTCCTCTGCCCTAAGTACAGAGAAACATAAAGGATTATCACCAGAATTGAATATGGATAATCCAACTCGTACGTTTGTTATTGAGAAACTTGCTGAGATTTTACATTTGACACCTACAGAGGATTTATGTACAGATTTGGAAAAATGTATTGTTCGTCATTCCGAGAAACGAAGTATGCTTAGAGGTTTCGAACCCGCCTGGGACAATCATAAGTTTACGAATATTTACAAACACAAGTTCTTGTCTCTGAAGACAAACCTGGTTGATAACCCCAAATTGAGGAGTCAGCTTTTAGATAGACGTATTTCTGTTTTAGATATTGTCGACATGCGTCCAGAAGAGTTGTGCCCCGATGGAAATTACGCTAATCAAATGGAGGAGCTCATCCACAAAGAATTACGAAAAGAATACATTGCGAAAGAAGTGAAGAATCAAGACGGTTTTTTCAAATGTGGTCGATGTAAATCTGTGAAGACGACGTATTATCAAATGCAGACGAGATCGGCAGATGAACCAATGACAGTATTCGTGAGTTGTCTCAATTGTGGTAGAAATTGGAAATGTTGAGAAAGTGTTCAGAATCAGTTAGATCGGTTGGTAGATCACCTACGGATAGAACGAAGTTGTAAGGTAACTGTTGTTTCATAAGAGTTTTTGTCGCCGCACTCGTAAACCCTAAATAGTCGAACCCGATTCCATATTCTCCCAACTGTTTTATTGTCCAATTAATAACAGGTCCCAAACCTGGTCGAGCTGTTATTATGACAATCTTATAACCCATAGACCTAGCTTCATGTAACAATTCGATTATAGGTGTATTCGCTTTACCATTTGTGAATATAAGTGTGTCATCTATGTCGAACATGACAGCATCCGTGGGCCCCACATCTCTGTATGAGATATAGCGTACACCCCAAGCCTTAAGGTTATCCATTAATGTTATTAAAGATTTAAAAATCATTCTGTATAGTTATGATCGTTGATATCGATTGTGAAGATGGTACAACCCAAATCGCTACTACTGTTTCAGAGAATCAAGATACGTACACCGTTAAATTCCTTGAACGTAATAAGTTTAAATTCTACGATTTCGTACCTCAAGAAGAAGAAGTGAATAAGAGTTCTATATCGGGATTCTATGATGTAGACTCTCTCGAAGAAACTGGTCTCTTTGCTAAGCATCCACAAGGGTATGAACTCATTGACGACAGCGAGGATGAGGATTTCGAGTGTTCCACCAGTGACGAAGAAGACACCGACGATGACGTTTCACTTGTCGATGAAGAGGAAGCCTAAGTTAAAAGGGATACTCCAAATATCTAAAGATGGAGTTTAAAGAACCTAAAAAACGCGTGACTAAAAATGATAAGAAAAACAAAAAACAGGTATATTCACAAAAACACATACGAAACATGCTTAAACAAAAGGAGGCATCTTTAGCAAAGAAGAACGATGGCCCCATACACCCCCCCAACGACTCACTACTCTCAAATGGACGTCTCCGAGTATGATGAGGATCAGGTGTTCGCTTTCGTCGGGAAGACAGGTAAGAGATTCTACTGGCTCACTAAAAAGCTGGGACTTGATTACCTTTGGTATGACAAAGAGCGTAAAGTCATTGAGATATGGGGCCCGTATTACACACATCTCAACCAACAATCGGCGCATGTAATTCGATGTGAGCTCGATTATTTTATCAAACCTAAGTTAGAAGAGAAAATCATTGAAAATCAAGATGAGCATGTTCAAGCGACCGTCGCAGCGTGTTAGATGTCCTCCTCCTATTCGTGGGGACAAACCTAAAGAAGGGACATATTTGTATGATATAATCACTAATAAACCTATTAAAGTATTCAAGTTTGTGAAGCAGCCGGTGTATATGCAAGAATCGTATTTGAAGGCGTTAAAGGTTCATTATCAAAAATTGGGTATTCCTTATACAGAACCCACATTTCCTGAACTAACAGCCAGACCTGTACCCAAACAAATGAACGAACCCGAATTGGAATTTGGTGATCGTATTCAAGTTGTTCTACGTGTTCTTAAGAATGGTACTGTGCGTGTCAAAGTGAATGGAGCTATCGCGACTATGTATGAAAAATACTATCACAAAGGAACTCAAGCTCCTTTCAAGGTTGTACTCCAAGCTTACAAGGCACATGGGTTTAGTAAGGAGTTCTTGGAAAAAATTAAAAAATCTAACGATAAAAAGATAGAATTTACTAAAAAAGTTCCCGGAATCTTAACGAAGATATTTGATAAGGAACCTACAAAGAAGGCCAAAAAGAAAAAGGAAGAAAAGAAGATTGAAGATGCAGTCATTACAGATGAAATACCTGAAGAAGAAGAGCTCGAAGAAGATCATGTTCCAGTGGAAGAGGGTGAACTTGATGTTGAACCAGATGAAGAAGATGTGGTAGATGACGAAGAGTATATATCTGATCCTGAAACCTAAGTAGAAAAATACAATTGTAATAAACATCTTGAAATGTTTGTAACCAACGTTGTCCTCGCCAACCAAATTCTCGATCGTGGCTTCTTTCATACTCTGAAGGACGCGACATATCACGCCAAAGAACAGACAAAGGAGAAAATCTGGAAACTCCCTAACAACTCAGTCTACTTCGGAGACATTGAAGTGAGAGTCTACGATACCGACGACTACAAGAATGAATATTTTCTTTCTTTCATTGATTCCCAGTGAGATTGCAGAGATGTCGTGTGATCAACATGTTGTCAAGATTCAATTGGAAATATGTCAAATGTTATACACAGCGTGGTACTTCTCCAACGAGGAAGAATATCTACAAGAAAATGCACCCTTTACGAAGGATGGAAAACGACGAGGGTATCGTCCCGCACACCGAAAACATCCCATGACGATGTGGGTTGGTTCAAGTCTTGAAAACTATATGTACGCGTGTAAGATTGGGATGGCTCTAACTTTTGAATACACGCGTAGATATGGCAAAGTGCACACTTGTGCAGAACATTTGGTATGGTTGATGCATCATCATCCATCTCACTTCGAAGAACACAGAAGTGAAACGGCATACTACTCAGTGGAGGGTATCCCCGAGTGTATGCCCGAACAGTACAGAAGCTCTAGTATCATAGATGCCTATCAGATGTATTATATGATGGAAAAAATGTCTTTTGCTCGATATAAAATCCCAGTGGATACTAAATGATTGTAGCGACAAGCTTTTTTAATCATCCAAGCATCAAAGGTGTTGTAGAGTTTGAAGAGAGAGGGAGTAAAGTTTTAATCAAAGGAATGCTCAAATCAACAAAATATAAGAATAGTACTCACGGATTTCATATCCATGAAGCTGGTGATCTTAGTGACAATTGTATGGGTGCTTGTGGTCATTTCAACCCATACGGTAAGAAACACGGTGGACCGGGGTCGAAGGAGAGACATGTTGGAGACCTTGGAAACATTAGATTTGATTCAAAGGGTGTTGCCAAGTTTGTCATGGAAGACAACCTCGTAAAGTTACGAGGAACAAAGGCAAATGTCATTGGTCGATCTCTCGTCATTCACGAAGACCCCGATGACCTTGGGATGGGTGGTCATTCGGATAGTTTAAAAACTGGACACGCGGGAAAGCGAGTCACGTGTGCAGTTATTGGGTATTCTAAGCGGATGTGTGGGTAAAAACGAATACAGCTTCTGGTCTTTCTACTGGTTCACCATATCCCATTTCTTCAAGAAGGGTTCTCACCTTCTTCGAGTCTTCGACGTGTGGAAGAAGTTCAATCATGATCACCGGTTTGTGTTTTTCGATGGTTTCTTTGGCACCTTCAAGAACACGAAGTTCGTGTCCTTCAACATCGATCTTTACAACCGAGGGTGTACCCTTATACACATCATCTAGGCGTGCACATTGAACTGTCATACTTGTACCTTGCATATCACCCTCGTGGTGAAAACTTGTACCTCCATAATTGATGAAAGTGTTTGAAACCCTTTCGCGTGGTGGAAGAAAAATCTGTTTGACTTCTTCTTTGTCTGAAAGGGCACAAGGATACACGGAAACTTTATGTTTGAGGTTATTACTTTGACAATTCTTGCTCACGATTTGGTTGTACACTGGTTCAAAACTGTGAACAGGACCATAATCGGAAAACATTAGAGTGTTGTACCCAATGTTTGCACCGATGTCTAAGATATCAGTATCAGGTTTATAATGTTTCTGTACATCTGTACGCATCCATCCATCCCATTCATAGCCTCGAGCTATAAGTGGTCCGATATACTCATCATCTTTAATCACAAAGACATTGTATTTACCATTGTTGACACCAACGAGTTCAATCTCCATTGCTGTTATCACTCTATAAAACTTTAACTACTATAAGTAAGATGTGTCCTCATGGCATTGACATAGTTCAGTGCAAAGTGTGCAATGGTCATTTGATTTGTGTCCATGGGAACATAAAGGATATGTGTGAAGATTGTATCTATTCTGAAATTTGTGAACATAACAGGAAAAAACAACGATGCACTTTATGCCGAAAAAGCGGTTTAAAACAATGCCACATGTATTACACAATATGTTCAGCATTGGAAAAAGTTTTGCCGCTCCCAATGTCAAAGTTGATACCAAAGAACGAAAGGTGGAATATCATCCAAGGACGTATAGCCAGTTTATCAAGGGTCTAAAAAACAAAGAACTCCCTGCCGTTATCATAAAACCGAGTGAGAATGTCGCCCAGTTTCAAGAGGAGAATGGTGACTATGGAGATGTCCGTATTGTTCAAACCGAACAGTTGTGGCAGACCCTAATGGAGAGTGACGCCGAGGTTCTTGTTGATACCTCTGGACCTCCAATGTCCCTAGCTGAAACAGGAATTATGTTAATCTTGGGTATCTACCTCTTCTCTGTACTTCGAGCTCTGTTTGGTGCTCGCAATGGTGGAGGTATGGGAATGCCTAACCCCTTCGGAAAGTCCACTGAGTTTACTATGGACCAAGATGTTGAGACACGTTTCACAGACGTTGAGGGTATCGACTCTGCCAAGGAGGAGCTCGAGGAAATTGTTGATTTCCTCAAGAAACCTGAGCGCTACTTCGGAAGTGGTGCTAAGATCCCCCGTGGTGCCCTCCTTGCTGGTGCCCCAGGTACGGGTAAGACCCTCCTTGCTCGAGCCATCGCTGGTGAATCCAATGTCCCCTTCATTCAGTGTTCTGCTGCAAACTTCGTCGAGATGTTCGTAGGTGTTGGAGCCAAACGCGTACGCGAACTTTTCCAACAGGCACGAGAGAATCAACCATGTATCGTGTTCATCGATGAGATTGATGCTGTCGGTAAGAAGCGTGGTGGTGGAAACATGCCTTCCAATGATGAGCGCGAACAGACCATCAACCAGCTCCTCACTGAGATGGATGGCTTCGATAACGAGACTGGTATCGTGGTCATCGCTGCTACGAACCGTATCGATATCCTTGATGACGCTCTTTTGAGACCTGGTCGTTTCGACCGTAAGATTCAGGTTACCCTTCCAAGTGTTCAAGGGCGTAAGAAGATCCTGGGTGTTCATTCTCGTGATAAGAACCTCGATGATACAGTAGACCTTGGGAACATCGCCAAGCAGACGACGGGTTTCTCTGGCGCTGACCTCGCGAACCTCATGAACGAGTGTGCTATCCGCGCTGTTCGTGATGGTGAGGGTGTGATCACGAATGACATCGTGGAGAATGTCTATCAGCGTGTTGTCGTGGGTGCCAAGGGTGATGTGAAGTTCTCCCTCCGAAAGAAGGAACTTGTGGCGTACCATGAGGCTGGACATGCTATCATGGGTGTCCTCGTCCCTGACTACGATACTGTGCGCAAAGTCTCCATCATTCCTCGAGGTGCTGCGGGTGGTATCACCTTCTTCCAACCTAATGAGGAGAATGCCGACTCTGCGATGTACACGAAGGAGTACCTCCTCTCCCAAATCAAGGTGGCTCTCGGTGGTCGTGCAGCGGAGCAGATTATCTATGGGAAGGACAAAATCACCACGGGTGCCTCCTCTGACTATGCCCTCGTGTACCAAATTGCTCGTGAGATGGTGACGACATATGGATTTGGACAGAACTTTTTCGACTATCGCAATATGTCCGAGGAAGCTTCGGCTCTCGTGGATAATGAGATTGACCTCATCGTTGGGGACTGCTACGACGAGACTGTCGCTACACTGAAGAACAATATGCCCCAGTTGGAGCGACTCAAGGAAAAACTCATCGAGGAGGAAATCGTCGATGGGGAATGGGTCTATGAGTTGTTCGGGAGCTCAATTAGTTTCGATTAACATACGTTTTAAATTCCTCAAATAGATTACTTAAAACCCTGAAATTTTCGTTAGTACCACCTTTGTTTGGGTGAAGTTTAACGGATGCCTTTCTATAAATCGTAGTTCCCTTCTTTTTCTTATCATTTCTGCTCATGGTACTGGATAAGACGTTTATCCATTGTCTCTTTATATTCTGAATCAGAGCATTTGTTTGAGCCTTCTTGGCATTCGCCGCGGCTTTTTCGGCATTTGCTTGAGCCTTCTTGGCGTTCTCAGCAGCCTTCTTAGCAGCTTTGTTAGCGGCGTTGGTCTTGTTACGCCGAGCTGAAGTTTCACCCCTCGCCGCAACCCGTGCCGCCCTCGCCGCAGCAGCTTCAGCCGCCGACCTCTCAACAGCCGCCCGTCGAGCCGCGTTCATCTCCTTGTTAGCAGCTTCTTTCGCCTTCTTCGCTTTTGCTTTAGCCCTAGCTTCAGCAGCTTCAGCTCTTGAACGCCTCACAGCTTCATTCCGTGCCATCTGCTCAGCGTTTCTCGCGTTGTTTGCCAACCACGCATTGGTCATTTCCACGTTCGTGTTCGTCATTTCTATTATGACCTGATAAAAAAATGCCAGGTCATAGTAGATATGAGTACACCAAATCGACCACAGTGTACCGTTGATGGTCGTGACATGTATTACAAAATCAACGATATACGTAATGTTACAGAAAATAAGGTGGTAAAATCTGGTTTTGAAACTAAATTTTTAATTGATACAGTAAAAGCTATTCGGGGACAATGTTTTAACGTTCATCAGCAATGTAAGGGTTTGTACCCGATAGTGGACGGTCGAGAAGCCGGTAAAAAATGGCTCACATCTATCGATCAGGATAATGATATTTCTCTTCAACACACGTTAGATAAATCTGACATTCCCATATTATACAATACACCACGTTTTTGTGACCCCGGTATAACTAAATCTAAAAATTGGAGTCTTAAAAACTATATACAAACTCGGTTATTTATGTATAATAACTCACTGAAGAATGGTTCAAATAAATTTACAAATCTTAACAGAAACTCTCAAAGCTGTTATGACTCAGTAGTGTTTGATTTTCGACCTTTCACATTTTCTATGGAACTTCCAGGTGAATCGAACGCAATTACTCGCACGAACACACCTGCGAAGAAAATATACATCACACAATGGATGGAATTTAATCCTAAAAGTGAATATGGGTTTAGTCCGAACACCGTGATTTCTGATAAGCTTTACACTCCCCGCAATGTAAAATCCACACGTGATTTTTTCAAAGAACTTGTTAGGTATTATTCTCAAAGGGGGAAGTTCGGTAAAGAGTCAGTGTCAGAATTTAATAATTCTAAACCTGTACAAATTGGAAATACGAACAAGGATATAGAAGATTTCATCAGCTTCATCAAAAAATATGATGGTGTTGGCTTCGCGGGAGCTAACAATAATTCAAACGTTGTTTTACCAGTATCAAACGCTCGTAAAGGAAAATTAAATCTCAAGTTAGAAGATGACATTATCCGTATGTTTTTCTTTGATTTGATACATGATTTGGGAAAATCATCCTCCAAGTTTAAGGCTCTCACATACGGTCAATTCAAGCGACGTTTTGTTGCGGCTGTTGATGAATTAAAGGGTGAGCATTTGGTATCTGGGTTCAAAACGGGGGCTGGTACTGCTGCTAAGTCTTACGAACAATACGAGACCCTAGTACAAAAGAGAAATACTGGAAACGCGAATGAAGTTCCAGCGATATTTAAAACTCTCGGTGATCTTACTCAATACATATATGCAGCTAAGTATAACACGACAGTTGCGAGTGGTGATAGGATGGGTATAGCCGTTGGACTGTACGTGTCTGCAAAGATGGGATTTCCAGTTAAGACCATGATAGAAGATGGTATTACCGGTTTCGTGTTGTATACGGGTAGGAAACAGATCAAGTTTTCTAGGGGTTCCGTGTGCAGAAGAGGTGGGAATAACAGTGGTGTATGTATACGAAATGCAACAACTAACATATCCACCAACAACCTTCAAGTCCCTCCCGCAATCGCTCAACAGATGAACGCCATAGAAGCACGAAAACCCAAATTACCCCCGAATATGAAAAGTCTTATGTCATTGTGGACTAACTCTGCCAGTGTGATAAATGCGACAGGTGCCGAAAAAATCATCGATACCATAAAAGCGTTCGATGGTTATTGGAGTAAAGATGATTTGAAGAAATTTTTAAACATCGTACAAACCCTTCAAAATAGAAATAACATAAAACCAAACAGTGAATTAAGCCGTAAATTAAACGTGTTGAGGGGAGAATTCCGAGGACTTTTACCGAATAACGGTAGCCCTAGTCGCTCGGGTCATAAAAGAACTCGATCAAACGTTAATAATGGTGGTAACGCTGGAACAACTCCTTCAACTATGAATACAAAAAAAGTTAAAATAAACTCCAAAACAAACCTACGAAACTTTTTGAACAGCGGAAAGCTGAATCGTTTGACAAACAATAACAAAAATCAATTCGTGGCAATGTTGAACCAAACTGGGTCAAATCTCAAAAGCATAAAGAAACAAGCATACAACTTACATAGGAATCGTGTATTCAATGCAAGTGTTAATATCCGTGGTCTCAAACAAAATCAACTCGTTGCATTCAAGACTAGGTTAAAAAATGGCGAAAAACTGAAAAATATTATTACAGAAGCTCGGAACTCTGTGACTAGAAGTAGTTTTGGACGAGTCATACAACCTAAGTGAACCCCAAATAATACAAAAAATCAATAAATGAACTCACCTAAGGAGACTTTCAAAAACGCCACGGCCATCTTGAGTCTCGTTTGGAGTATCGGAAAAGTACAGGAGTGGGTAAAGTAAATGTTCGCCATGAGATGCCCCATCCCCTTCAGTTGCGCTCCCGTGCGCCGTAAGATTTCACGAACCATCCGTGGGTACTACTCCCTCGATAAGAGGAACAGTAAACCTCTCGATAAGGTTGAGAAGGAGGGTTTGTTCCACATCCTCGCCTTCATTCGAGATGGTGACACGGGTCTCTACTCCGTGACTGAACGGGATGAGGATGGTGTTCCCAGGAACAATATCGTGGCTTTCAGGAACTTTGAGGATGCGTTTCGTTTCAAGACCCTCCTCGAAGCTGATATGAAGATTACACCCTTTGTCCAATTTGCATCCAGGTTTGAACTTGAACATGCGTGCAATGTGGGTGGATACGAATGTATCGTCGTAGATGATGGCGCCCTCGTGACCCCACCTACGAAGACTGTGAAGATTACTGACTGGGAGCGTCGCTCTGCCCTCATGAGGGGTGAATGGTCAGTGAAGGAAAAAGATGAGAAGTAGCGCGAGACCGTTTAATAAGAATGACCCTTACCTCCCCATGAGATGTTTCGCTCGTACCACATCGCATTTTAGTTAGATTGGCTGTAAGTATCGTGAATCAAAACCGTCTCGAGACTATCGCAACTCGCAATCGGTGAAAGACCCGAAATCACAGGGACACAAGGATGTTCCTCCATAGCTGCCACAGACGTGAATGATTTATGACACGTGACACATCGAGCTGTACCATAGCCATCCATAATTCTTCTATTTATACCTTCTACATCGTGACGACCTAAATGTTTGATGAGTGTTTCCATAGTATTGAAGTTCTCACCACACAAGTCACAAGAACATCCGAAAGGTCTATCAAACTTTTTTGGTTTAGAGCGTTTCCAACGAAAGCACATTCTTACTACCTAAGTGATATAAAGTTTTAAGTGTAATTCAAACTAATATGAGTTGTATGCAGTATATCGCATTTGACTTTGAGACTTCGGGTCTCCCGAAGGGTCGTAAGCCTGTGACCCAAGAGACTCTAGGGCAATATGACACGTGTCGAGCGGTCTCCCTATCTGCGGCACGCTTCTCATCAAAGGGGCGTCTCGTTGATACCTTCGATGCTATGATACTTCCGACCGACTTTAGTATCAGCCCTGGTTCTGTTGCTATTCATGGTATTACCGAGGATATGGCCAAGTCCCAGGGTCGTCCATTCCTCCAGGTTTTCACAGACTTTATGACCTTCATTGGACCTCGTACTAAGACTATGGTGGCACATAATGCGAAGTTTGACACGAGTGTTCTTCTTTCTGAGATGCTTCGACATAATATTGACATTTCTCTCGTAGAAGATCTAAACTTTCGCTGCACCCTTGAGTTGTATCGTGAGCGTTTCCTCAAGCCTATCCGCCTAGGCGTTCTTTACGAGGAGATCTTTGGTGAGCAATTTGAGAATGCCCATAACTCCCTTGCAGATTGTATTGCGTGTGGGAGGGTATACCCATATGTCATCGGACACGAGAGAACCCTAAAGCCTATTGGCGTCCCTAAGGTAATCATTGGTGCTTCTTCAGTGGCGACTGCTATTGGGTGTGGGTTCAAGAAACAACCTGAACTCATTGAGGAACTTTGGAAGAGGTACAGTCCCGATACTTTTGAGGGTAAGACAAAGGAGGAGAAGGCTCTTGAGATTTTGATGTGGAACACGTCGACGAAGAAGATTCTGGAGGATGCCGAAAACTTCAAGTCTGAGAACAGTGCTGACGTAGCCCAAAAGACGAGAGCTGTGTACCACCAAATCGAACATTCGGGACTTTCAGCAGAGGATATGGTCATTGCTAAAGACCACCTCCGTAAGACACTCTACACGAACCACGGGACTCGAAACGAGTACAAGACGGCTGATGCGGACAAGGCCAAACTGATTGAGGATGACACCTTCTACACCCATGACATCTGCACGATTGAGGGAACTCTTTACCAGATTGTTGGTCGCATCGACAGGCTTCAGATGAATGAGGATGGCTCTCGAACTCTTGTGGAGATTAAGAACCGGGCGAAGGGTCTCTTCAATCGTGTGAGGGACTATGAGGAGGTGCAATGTCAGACATACCTCCAGATGTTAGGGGACATCAAGTATTGTCGTCTTGTGGAGCAATTCAATGATGAGAGGAAGGGGTACCTCATCGAGAAGGATGATGAGAAGTGGAAGGATGAGATTATCCCCAAGCTCCAGAACTTTTGTGAACTTTTCCATAGTATGTTGAGTGAAACCTAAGTGCTTAGAAAATAGTATTGTAATGTAAGGAGATATGAGTTTAATTCCAATTAAGTTACTCAAAAATGGTACGACGAAGAATACCTTATTGAATCTCAAGAAGGAATCCTCTGAAATTGATACAGATGATTATATTGAATCAAGGATCACGACAAATTCTCGAGCGAGAAAACTTTTAGCGATCGAGGATGCGTCTGAGATGGCGAAGTTGTATCTTCATAAGAAGGGAATCTTTGAAAAGATTGCTGAGGATCTCAAGAAAGAAACTGGAAAAGAATTTACTTTTCACTGTAGGAAGACGAAAACTATGAAGGTCAAGAAGAAGAGTGACATTGAATATGTGATGATGGAAATTGCATATAACGACAGTGCCGGTCACTATGGTATGGCTAAGGTGAACCACAAGAATAAGACTGTGAGACTTTACGATTCTATGGTGAAGGATGAATCGGATTTCAAAGCCCCTCTTGAGAAGGTTTTGACAAAGAGATACAATGTCACTGAATCTAAAATAAAACTCCAACCAACTGGGGGTTTCGTAGCTGGGTCACTGGAAGAGTTCAAGGAACCAAATTATTCTGGTGGGGTTCCTAAAAAATTATTGGACGACGCGTACGAGTTGTCACAATATGACGAACTTTCTCAGCATCATTTCTGTTATGTGGAGTCCCTCCTTGCTATGATGAATGATATGGGTCATGGCGACCCCGGACCAGGTGATCCGAGGGATCGTCTCACATTCATTAAGCGTGTGATTTGGGGTCTTCTTCATAAATATGTCCCGAAAGAGAAACGAAAGTCTGCACAATGGAAATATTTTGTGAAGAACTTCCCATACATCATGGAGACGAGGAGTCCCATGGGTAAGCGTTTGAAGATGGTGAGAGGATATGTTCAGGTACCACCAGCTGTGATTACTTTGAAGAAGCTGAATCTTCGTGATGACATCGATGAAACATGGAGTTTAAAAGAAATAATCGATTGGTCAGCATGATAGTAGAGTATTTATGTGGTCCATCGATACAAGAAGTATTAACATTGAGTGTAATTAATTTTGTGATAAACATGATAACTTTGACAATTATTATTTTGAAAAATCCTATAAAAATCGTAGACAATCGGGTTGATCTAAAATAATTTATCTGTATATAATAGTCCGAATGGCCAAATATGCACCATATATATTTCTAGGGTGTGTTTTATGTTCTGGTTCATCATTATTTACTTATTTGGTGGTGAATGATAAAAAAACCGACCCAGGTCCAGCGCCAAACACGACTGACATTAGTAAACCTGGTGATACATGTGTACCCACAGGTACACCAGATCCTAAAGGTACTTATATTACTAATTCTAAAGGTAATTGTGATCTCAGTAGGTGTAGTGTTGGTTATAGTCCAATAGATGGAACATGTGTTGAGGAGGATCCAACACCCACGCCCAAGAAGGCTCCAGCGCCTAAGAAGGCTCCAGCGCCCAAGAAGGCTCCAGCGCCCAAGAAGGCTCCAGCGCCTAAGAAGGCTCCAGCGCCCAAGAAGGCTCCAACGCCTAAGAAGGCTCCAGCGCCCAAGAAGGCTCCAGCACCCGCACCCGCCTCACCTGAAAAAATAACAACACTACCCACAACTGAATTTAAGGCAGCACTGATGGGTCCAAATGGTAAATATGCATCAATAGGAGGGACAAAGAAACAGCTATTTTTCAAGGATACAGAATTGAATAAAAGTGAAAACACCTTCCTATTCAAACCAGTATCATCTGGTCGGTATACTTTAAGTATCCCTAATAAACCAAAACTGTCATGTGGAAGATGGACAACAGGAAGTGGTTCTTTTGGTTGTAGTAAGGATCACAATTTCCCATTTTCATTAGAAAAACGACCAGGTGGTAAGTTTGCTATAAAATACGGTCCAGTTTATATTAAGTCAGGTAGTAGTGGTAGCGTGTTGTATTCCACCAAAAGTAAAACCCCAGGTGCAAATACAGATTTCACATTAATTAAAACCTAAGTGAAGTCAAGACAAATGTTTAAATACTTCGCCCTCAATACGGAGAACGGATTCCTCCATACTGAGAACGAAAAACCCACTACCGAATGGAAGAGATCCTTGCAGAGTTGCGTGAGCTCAGGGAGATTGTGCAGTCATTGCGACCGGATCCACAGACGACTCCGAAATGTGGGGGTGTAACGGGTAAGGGGACCCAGT
>Ga0208149_1000100_pt1 | contig 33471 bp, 42 predicted proteins | sample DEB08_DNA_15_FD_184533 | JGI IMG/M metagenome (GOLD analysis project Ga0208149, IMG submission 184533) | Aqueous microbial communities from the Delaware River and Bay under freshwater to marine salinity gradient to study organic matter... | ecosystem: Environmental > Aquatic > Marine > Coastal ... | reverse complement strand
TAACCTCCCTAATTAACTCCTCGTATTCCATTCTCCTTGGAAAAATAACCCACACATCCCCAACTTAGGGCTACTATATTTACTAATCATCAAATACCCCTCGAATGTAAAGGGCTCATAAAATGTCTCATTTGAATTGTTCATCAAATAATCCACATCAATCCATGTCACCCGGAGGAGGGGCTCCAAAACTTCACATGCAACATTGGGGTAGTTTAACTTGATATATTCATATCTATTTTGAATCACATTGAAAAATGTCATAACAACATCCTTGAATTCCTCATTATATTGTTCAAACAATTCTTCGATGAGATCAAGATAAACTTGTTCACGCTTATCTTGATACCAATGCCTTCTCATTTTGGTAAAACCCTTGAAACACATAGACCCCCTACACATTGGACAGGAAGCCTTACCCTTCATATACCACGACTTTGTACATCCATGACAGAATGAATGCCCGCAAGTGAAGTGACATCGTGCATTACTTTCGTAACATACTGGACACTCCATGGACTTTGCAGAGTCCATTGTTCTTGCAGGGTAGACCCTTTTGGGTCAGGTGGGGGCAACGAGTACCAGAGAGAAGAGCCTTCAACTTCTCGTTCTCGATGCGGATGTATTCGTTTTCAGCAATGAGAGCAAGAAGTTCCATTTTACTTATTTTTTAATTTCATTACAATCACTTAGGCAAAAAAAAATCTAATTAAGTATTAATGGAGTTATATAAATACGGCGCCTTTGCGAATGAAATAGCCGGCGCGATTTCACTGGTTCCTTACTTAACATGGTTATATCCTCACCACACAGATACACTTAACCAAGAAGTGATGAAAGTTCTAATTGACCTCGTGGCATTGACAAGTATTGCCATGCTGACGGTCGAAGAGTACAAGAAAACGAAGAACGATAAAGATGCACTCGCAGCTGCACTAGGTATTTTGATTGTTGCATTTGCACTACCAAATCTATTTTTACATAGAATCGTCGACAGATTTTTCAAAACATCCGGTACAGAAATCAGATTACTCGCAGCATTTTGTATAATTTTTATTTTATTCAAAATAGAACCACTAATTGTAAAAGGGCTCAGGAAGGTACTCAAATCTAAAAAAGAAGATTAAGCCCCCCACTTCAAGCTAAGGTTATACCACGTCTCGTTCTTCGAACGCTTCATGATGTCTTTCAAAGACAACTTTGATGGGTCATCCCCCCCAAGCATCAACTTCCGGGTCTGGAAATAAACACCACCCTTCTGTGGGTTTTTTTGGTAAGCACCATCTCGGTGAGATTTCAGTTCCAACTTTTTGTCCTCACCCGTCCTAGAAACCATATAGTATGGGAAGTTAGTAACAAAATATTTCCACTGGGAACCTTTCTGCTTCGTCTTGGGAACATATTTGTGAATCAAATTCCAAACAACTATTTTGATGTATAGAAGTCGTTCCCTTGGATCTTTATACACAGGTTCAGCAAGTCCATTGTCAACCATGAATGAAATGAAAGATTCAATGTAGCAGAAATGATGCTGTGAAAGTTCATCGTATTGAGAAATCTCAAACATCTTCCTAACTGAAGCTGGAACAACTTTCAATTCGTAATGCTTTTTGAATTCCGCAGGGGAAGATTTCACATCACCCCCTGTAGGTTGGGGGCGACCGATTTTGTTGGTCGTGACAATCTTGTATTTACCATCATAGACCTTCTTGAAATGATTCTCAAATGGAGATTCAGAGTTTGCCATCGAATCATAAACAGTGACAGTTTTTCTTGCATGACTCACTCGAGCCATTCCATAATGTCCAAAATTAGTTCCATTGTTGGGCATCCATTCAATCATAATGTATTCAAGTCCAGACTTCTTCATAGGAAGTTTGGTGTTGTTGGAAGTTTTTAGGCACCTGAAGGTGACCTTTTTACCTGTCTCCTTCAGTAAGGCTCTGATGATCTTCTCAAAAACACCACCCGCGTGTAAATAAAGTTTAGCCATCTCCGAAGCATCTTCGATAGCCATAAGTTCACGTGCACGCGTAAGCTTGTTCATCCGCGATTCGAGATAATCCTTTTTATCAATGTTCGAAGTAGTCTCCCCCTTGAGTTTCAAGAGGGTCCTCTTCGCGGGTCCATTTTTTAATAATTTTACTGGAGTGAGCTCCATTATACTACATAATTACAAAATTAGTTATCACTTAGGTAGTATAATGAGTGAAAAAAAGACAAGAATTAAACGCTATGAACCGACCATCCCGTGCAAGTAAGGTTATCTCAAATCACACACACTGGAAACGACCCTCACGGGCTTCTTCAAAATGACCACACCTAACGTGATCACATTTAGAATAAACCCCAATGTTGTCATCATCATTAGGTCACGGAAACTGTCTTCACATTGTATAAATCCAAACATGTATATTAATAAAAACTATCCTCTAAACCGATTCGCTCATCATGCTATGCAGGTGCTCACAAAAGTTTTGGAGCTTGGGGATGATCTCCTCGTTCCACGTCTCATCATTCTTCTCGATGAGGTATGACTTCCTTTCGTCATTGAACTGCTCAACCAATCGACAGTACTTGATGTCCTTCAACATCTGAAGGTACGTCTGACATTGCACATTTTCGTAGTCCCTCACCCGGTTGAAAAGACACTTAGCACGGTTCTTGATCTCCACCAAGGTCCTAGAGCCATCCTCGTTCTCTTGAATTCGGTCAATCCTCCCAACAATCTGATACAAAGTCCCCTCGATCGTGCAAATATCATGGGTGTAGTAGGTCTCATCTCTCTTCAAAATGGCACTGTCAAGGTCAGCCGTCTTATCCTCGTTGCGGGTGCCATGATTGGTGTAGAGGGTCTTACGGATGTAATCCTTGGTGTCGATGATCTCTTTGGGGGTCAGACCAGAGTACTCAAGTTGATGGTAAAGAGCCCTCGTTTTCTCGGAAACATCCATACTCGTCTCAGACTTGAAGGACATGGCAGCATCCAGGATCTTCCTCGTTGTCTCCTTAGAGTTTAGGATCTTCACAGCCTCATCGTCCCTCAAGTTCCCCTCGAAGGTGGCAGGATTGTACTTCTTCCACAATTTAGACACGAGTTCCGGGCGTTTAGTGAAACCAATACCAATAGCAGAAGAAACGTCTGACGCCGGGATCACAACCTTCGGGATTCCCAAAGGCTTCAAAGTTCTCTCATGTCCGAAGAGGTAGGGATACACCCTTCCACATGCGATGCAGTCTGCTAAAGAGTTGTGGGCGTTCTCAAAATCCACACCAAAAATTTCCTTATATAGGACCCCCAATCTAATCGGAGTCAGAAACCTTTCCTTATACAGATCTAGGGTGCATCTGAAATTGAGATTCTGAATCAGAGACAGATCCAGTTTATGCCGAATTATCTCAGATCTGAGGACCGAGGTGTCGAAAATTGCGTTGTGGGCAACCATCGTAGTCGTCCGCGGTCCAATGAACCTCATAAAATCGAAGAAGACTTCGGTAAAGTAACGACCATCTTTCATAGCCTTTTCTTGGGTGATACCATGAATATCAATTGACCCCTGACTGATTTGGAAGTCGGACGGGTAAATAATTTCATCAAAAGTATCGATAAGACGACCCCTTGAGGAGAATCTCGCTGCGGATAGAGATACTGCTCGACACGTGTCAAAACAGTGTAGAGTTTCTGGGGTGACGACGACGTTTCGACGACCAGTGGGGAGGCCGGAAGTCTCGAAGTCGAATGCGATGTACTGCATGCAACTCATGTTAAATTTGATTCTATTTAAAACTTTATATTCCTACTTAGGTAAGATGTGCTTGCGCCTTTGGACCCTACTTGGATACAGGTACCACCCCCTAGAATGCTCATGCGATCTGTGTGGCAACAACTTCGAATTTACAGAAGATCTTGTCGCACATATAAAACATCACAAAATGAAAGAAATTGACAAAGTGTTATCACAAGGATATGGAATAGTTCGTTGTAATAGATGTTGGACATCTTTCATATCCACAGAAGCATTCACAGAACATCACTGCGCCCAAAATACATCACGGGCTCTTACAAAAATCACAATTTCTGATCCATAGTTGATGGAAACACGAGAACATTTTCCTCAATAATTTGACATTGATAGTTACCAACACTACAAATGTGATCAAGTTCAAATCTCGAAACAAACTGAATGAAAAATGACTTTTCTACTTCAGCTTCAAGAAGAGTCTTGTAACAGTACGCATCATTGAAGGTTTTAAACGCAACAATTTTACCACCCCCGGTATATGTACCACGCTCACGACCAGATACGTATCCCATTATATGATACGTATTACACGCACTGACAATCCGAGAAATCTTACGTCTCACGGGGACGGGTCTATGAATCAAGGGGGACTTAACTGCCAACATTGTTTTTTAATTCCACTGATATTCACTTAGTTTTTAAAAATTTACAATCCAACACACAATTACAGTATCCAAGTGGGGAATACATCCAATATTTAGACGCGTAACACGACCATGGTAAATACATATCCCTAGTTATGTACCGAATCAAACGATCCCTGTATATGCTCATATAATTACTTAGATTTTTCTCGAACAGACCAACGTCCATTTATCAGTGAATTCCTCTTTTCCCAGTCTGTAACCTCGACCGTATCACACGGTGGAAAAATAATCGCATCTTTGTTAATGACTAAACAATCATACGAGGGGTTTTCGATGACAATTCTTGGGACACATTCTACACGAGTCACCATAGTCGAAATAGACTCCAAGAACATCTTGTACCTGTGAGCATCGTCGTATGTGAGAAATGCAATAATATTATTCACTGGAAGCTCATCATCGTCATAACTTTGAACCGAATAAATTCCATCAGCATACAAAGTTAAAATGTAAAATGCATCCGTCTCAAAAACCTGATATAGGTGTCTGCTGTTCCTGTGAATAATTGATCGAACGGGTTTGATAGATTTACGAGGCTTGGAGCGCACACGACTCACACGTTGTGGAAGTGGTGATCGAACTGCAAACATTTATTTATGTATAATGCGTTTCTTTAAACGAGTAGTCTGGATAATGCTTCCGTAAATAATTTTTGTTGTTCATGAAAATTGTCAACTTTTCAATCTCACTCATACCCTCCGTAGTCAACCAAACAATCTTCTCATCGTGCTCGACCGCTGTATTCATAGTAAAACTGATATTCTCCACAACTCTTGGCACCGGAATCAAATGCTTCTGTAAAGTAAATAATCGTCTCGTGGCCATCTTAATTATACAAATAAATAATATTACTTAGGTTTATAGATGAATGCGTTGAACAGAGGTGTTGAAACAATTTACAAAAAGGATGATAAAAAACTCTTCAAGTTGAAAGGTGAGGAAATTGTTCGTTCATCTAGTGTGTGTCAAGATGAAGTTGAAAAGTCATTCGTGACAGAATCTGTCAAAACCGCCGACGCGTTAGTTATTGCTTACGACGTCTATAAAACCGGAGTTAGGGGATCGATTAGGGGGTTCGCATGTGTCCAGTTCAAAACCTATCCAGATTGGATCTACCTGGATTTGATCTGCCGTGGATCTAACACGAAAATGAATTATAGAGGGAAACCCTCAGCCGCACCGGGACGAGCCTTAGTCGAGAACATAAAGGCTATAGCACGATCGATGAAGCGGAAGGGTATCGTGTTGTCCGCAATTGACGGTGTTATCAACTATTACAAGAAACTGGATTTCCAGGTTGCAGCCGCGGATCTGACTTGTGATAGGAGACGAACACAACCCAGAAAAGCGCGAAATATAACTTTGACGAAAGATTTTTACAAGAATGGTTCGAGGTTGTACGAGGGTGAAAATAAAAAACTAAAAGCCAACAACTATGGCACCCTCATGCAGTGGTGCTTGTAATTAGCCAGTACGTTGTCGTTTTTCTAATTTATTAGCCATACGTACAAGATTATTAAGTGATGTCGTAGAAATTTTAGATCTAACTACGTTTTTTTGTCTATCAGATAATTGTTTTGTATTCAAGTAACTATTAAGCTCGCGTTTTCGCTGCAATTCAACTGCATTCTTTTTCATTTTAGTTAAATTTGAACCATTATTATTGAGGAGTCTCAAAAATGCATTTTTATTAGTAGGTGTTAGACGTGTAAATCTAGCATTGTTTAGATATGCTTGTAGATTTTGCTTGGGTGTCAGGTTCGCGTTCGTGGCGTTGGCTTGGTTCTGGTTGTTGGGAGTCCGATTCACGGTCATGGCGCTGGCTTGGTTCTGGTTGTTGGGAGTCCGATTCACGGTCATGGCGTTGTTGCGAGACCTCTTCTTCGAGGGGGATCCACTCACCACACTCACCCCTCCACGGGTATCGAGTATTTGAGAACCTTCGGGTAAAATACTATTAATCACGGTTTTGATACCAGCTCTCTTTGAATTGTTACTTATCTTATTTTTCAGTCTAGAATAAGCATTTATAAGTTTATTCGCATCGTCTTCACCCCAATAGTCTTTAAATTTAATGATTGAATTTGCGATAGTATTTGCAGTGGTGGTATTTGTCGCATTCGCAGAACTTATCCACTGGTTGGGAAGTCCTTTGAGACCTGGAGGTAATTTTGGTTTGTTGCGTATCATTTTTTGGAGAAGTTCTTGGTCTGGTGCCGCCTCTCGTAATCGATTGGCAACCGTCTTCGAACTAACATTGGTGGTTCGTAAGCATGCCTGGTTATTGTTTAATCGAACATTACATGAACTTCTACCTCTGAAATTCAGAGTGGAAAATCCACTGTAGATGACAAATCCTGTGGCCGCATCCTCGATCATACATTTGACCTTTCTGTTCCCCTTTGCGTTTATGTAAAGACCAGCACCGACACCCATTCTATCACCGGTCGCCACGACTGTATTGTATTGAGCCGCATACACGTATTGGGAAAGATCACCGAGTGTTTTGAAGAGTGCTGGGATCACACCCTGTGCAGGCTTCAAAATCAACCACGGTCCATATTTTTTGATTGAATTTTGCACGATTGTCTTACCCACTAATCCATTGTACGTAACATTCCCCGTCAATCTTTTGAACTCATCCTTAAATTTCGATTTGAAAGTGAATGTTTTATTACCAGTTCTAAATGTAGAAGGGATTTTCCGAAACTCCGTCCTTCTCGCCGCCGCATTGGCACCCTTCATATCCTTGACTGTTGTGGGTACCGAGAATGGAAGATTATTCTTAGAAAACAAAGAATCGTGAAGCATGTCGTAATAAAGAACAGCCAGTACATCATCCGTCAATTTCAGTTCCTGTACATTTCCCTTATTTCCTAGGTCTTCCATGAACCTTATGTCATCAACTTTCTTGAGGAATTCTATGAAACTCTCGATATATTGATTAGAATTCATACCAGTTCCATTTTGACTAATGTTCCTCTTGTTCGTTATCTTGGACCCAAATTCCATCCTCATAGTCTCTTTGATCATTTCTTTGAAAATGGTCTTCGTGTCACGTGGAGTATTGATGGCTAACTCACTCTTAGACAACGCGATGCGTGGATTATATCCCAGATCCTTCCGAACCCCACCTTTAACCTCAATCCACTCCGTCACGTAAATGACATCATCTGACTGGTTTGCTTTAGGATTTGGTAATATTAGTTTATACTCAAATGGACTAAAGTCCAATACAACTCGTGGATAACATTCTTGGTTATTCTTCGCCTTTACATTCTTTCCAAGATTGTACGTATACTTAAAATCAATCAAACGTGTTTCGATATAATTTCGAAGGCTCCAATTTTTAGACACGAGCATACCAGGATCACACAATCTTGGTGTGTTGAAGAGGGTAGGTACACCTGACTGTTCCAAAACGTGAGCCAAACTCATGCGATTTTCTTGGTCGAGAGATGTGATTATATTCTTCCATGAAGACCCCCCAACGACAGGATACTGGGATTTACACTGTTTGTGAAAGGTGAGACAATCTGATTTTAACGCTTCGATTACATCAGCCAGAAATGCTATATCAAAGGTTTTTGAACCCGGTGACTGTTTTCTACTTTCAGCATTCAATGGAACATCAAAAGCCGACAGATCCTGGAAAATATTTCCATCGTCTGAAACAGAGCACGCGTTCCGTGCCATATCTACTATGACCTGAGATTTTTTCTCAGGTCATAGTAAATGTCGTCAGTTGGTTCAGTCAGCGGACCACTCAGAAACTACAATTTGAACAATACCGCCATGTCGGCAATCAGGAGTTCGGGTAAGAAAGCGGGTTTTACTGGTCGGAAATTAGCAATATGGACCGCATTGATCGCTGCCACCCTTGGTGCGATGTTCGCTCCATCATTGGCAGTTGGTGTTAAAGATCAAGGAATGAAACTTGCTCGTAACTTCAAGCGTGTTGATAATAAGTATGCACTTGTCAATATGAAATTAAATATCGATCAACGCCAAGCAGTGTTGGATCTCAAGGAACTTGCCATGCAGCTAAACAATCGTGCCAACTCTCTCGCCCGCAAAGAACTTAATCGATCTTATGAGCGAGAGAAATTCACTAAAAATATGGCCTCTAAAGCCGCCGCCACTAACGCGTGGAGAAATGTCACCTACATGCCCGCCAAGACCGCCGCAACTATTACAGGTATAAGTACTAATGTACTAAACATACTCGGCAAAACCGCTAAAAATACAAAAAGAACCGTTGGTGCGGTAACCGAAACTGTTGCCAAAACAACGGAAAATGTTCAGGAAACAGCTGGTATTCTGACTGAAGGTATGGTCTCCACCTCCAAGTTCCTTGGACCCTTCGCCTTTGTGGCAACCATGGTTATACTCGCAACCACTGGAGCATCTATGGTTGGTATTTCCATTCCTGCCAGGGTCATTACCTCAATTACGAAATTGCTCACCTCTATGATAACCAAGGGTGTGCCAATGACCAAGAATGTAGTCGTCGATATATTCAATAAGTTATATTCCTATGTAAAACCCCCCCCTGATGCCAATTCCAGTCGGTTTGAGAATGTGACTAACAATCGAAACTAACTACACCTCTCCTTCCCAAAAAGCTCATAGACCCAATCCCCATCGACGATCTCCTCCTCGATGAGTTTTTCTTTGAGTTGTTCGAGTTGGTCCATGCTTCCTCTGAGTATAGCAAGGGTCTCATCATAACAATCTCCAACAATTAGATCAATCTCCTCGTCGATAAAAGCTGATGCATCTTCTGACATGTTCCGGTAATCGTAAAAACGTTTACCAAAACCATAGGTTGTAACCATTTCGCGTGCAATTTGATACACCATGGCATAATCCGAAGATGCACCAGTGGTGATACGATCCTTTCCATATATAAGTTCCTCAGCTGCACGACCACCTAGAGCCACCTTGATTTTAGAAAGGAGGTACTCTTTCGTGTACATCGCAGAATCTGCATTCTCCTCTTGTGGTTGAAAGAAAGTTACCCCACCAGCTGCACCCCTGGGGATAATAGAAACTTTACGCACGGTATCGTAATCAGGTGCAAGAACACCTATGATCGCGTGACCAGCCTCGTGGTAGGCGACGAGTTCCTTCTTTCGTAACGAGAATTTCACATCCCCCTTAGCCCCAACAACGATGCGCTGATACACATCTTCTATAATCTCGTTGTTGATAGTTCCACCCGCATCCCTAACAGCCCGGATAGCGCACTCATTTAGGAGGTTCGCCAGGTCAGCCCCAGAAAACCCAGTGGTCTGCTTAGCGATGTTTTCGAGATCCACTGTGTCGTCGAGCTTCTTGTCCCTCGCGTGTACACCTAAAATCTTATTGCGCCCCTGGACAGTCGGGAGGGATACTTGGATCTTACGATCGAAACGACCGGGTCGGAGGAGGGCTTCGTCCAAGATATCAATCCTATTTGTAGCGGCAATCACAACGATGCCAGTCTCATTATCAAAGCCATCCATCTCCGTAAGAAGTTGGTTTATCGTTTGCTCTCTCTCATCGTTCGCAGGGAATCCTGCACCCCCACGCTGCTTCCCAACCGCATCGATCTCATCTATGAAAACGATGCATGGTTGATTCTCTCGTGCCTGTTGGAAGAGTTCGCGTACGCGCTTTGCTCCAACACCCACGAACATCTCAACGAAGCTCGCGGCAGAGCACTGGATAAAGGGGACACTTGATTCACCAGCAATCGCACGGGCGAGGAGGGTCTTCCCTGTACCCGGGGCACCAGCGAGGAGGGCACCGCGGGGAATCCTGGCACCACTACCAAAGTACTTTTCAGGTTGTTTAAGGAAATCTACAATCTCCTCGAGTTCCTCTTTAGCAGCGTCAATGCCCTCGACATCGGCGAAGCGGGTATCAACCTCTTGGTCCATAGTAAATTCATTAGATCCCAAAAAGGGATTGGGCATCCCACCACCTTGACTAGAAAAGAATGTACGGGCGAGTGTATAAATGTAAGCGACGAAGAAGAATACAAGTATGCTATCGATCACTGACACGGGTTGAGAAACATCTACAATCACATCGGCATCACTTTCCGTGAGAACCTCCCAAAGTTTTTCATTTTGAACAATTTGGACATCCCCGTAATCACCATTCTCCTCGTAAAATTGGGCTATATTCTTATTGGGTTTTACAACAACTACTGGGAGTTCCTTTTCCTTCAAACTGTGTATAAATTGACTATATGTTTTGACTTGATATTCGGGTTTGCGCTCCACTCCCTTTATAGAGATACTGGGTGCTGTAAGACTGAACATCTTTCTATGTGCACATTTTTTTAGAATACCCTATGACCGCACACGTGATTCGCTTCCCCGCATGCCCAGTTGTCAAACTATCAGAATGACCACCCATCCCCAAGTCGTCCGGGCTTTCGTGAATCACGAGGGATCTTCCAATGACATTCGCTTTGGTTCCTCGCAATTTTATGAGGTCATCTTCCATTGTAAATTTACAGACACCCTTAGAGTCGAAGCGGATGTTACCAAGATCCCCAACATGTCTCTCCTTGGAGCCTGGTCCGCCATGTTTCTTACCATAGGGGTTGAAATGACCACATGCACCCATACACCTGTCGGTCAGGTCACCCGCCTCGTGAATGTGAATTCCGTGTGCGCTGTTTTTGTACTTGTTTGATTTTAACACTCCCTTTATTACAACTTTGCTACCCTTTTCTACAAACTCGACAACACCTTTGATGTTGGGATGATTGAAAAATGTTGTTGCTACAATCATTTAATATTCACTGGGATTTTATATCGAGCAAATGACATCTTCTCCATCATGTAGTACATTTGATATCCATCCACAACACTTGGACATCTATACTGATCCGGCATACACTCGGGAATGCCTTCATTTGAATAGTAGGCTGTTTCACTCCTACGCTCTTCAAAGTGGGAAGGATGGTGGTTCATTAGCCATGTCAAATGTTCGGCACACGTGTGTATCTTACCATATCTACGGGTGTATTCGAGAGTCAAAGCCATCCCAATCTTACACGCGTACATATAGTTTTCAAGTTTTGACCCGACCCACATGGTCATCGGGTGTTTTTTATGTGCTGGGCGGTAGCCCCTCCTCTTTCCATCCTTCGTGTATGGTGCGTGTTGTTCGATGTAGTCTTCCTCATTGGAAAAATACCAAGCTGTGTAGAGCATTTGACATATTTCCAATTGGATTTTGACGACATGTTGGTCACAAGATCTCTCGGCAATTTCACGAGGAACAAGTGAAAGAAAGAAAATATTCATTTACATTGTTAGTTTTCATTACAAACTTAGGTTTCTGGTTCCGAAATATACTCTTCTTCGTCGGGGACGTCTTCTTCATCAGGTTCGACGTCCATCTGTCCCTCTTCTTCGGGGATGATATCCTCTTCCTCTTCCTCCTCTGGTGGATCTTCGATTATAATTTCTTCTTCTGGTTCCGGTTCCGGTTTCTTCTTCACCTTCTTCACCTTCTTAACTGCAGCTTTGTCGAAAATCTTCTCTAGAATACCTGCAACCTTTTTAGAATATACAATCTTTTTTTCGTAATTCTTTTTAATTTTTTCGATAAACTCTTCACTGAATCCATGTGACTTATACACCCGAATCACCTCCTTGATCGGGGGAAATTTCGCATGACTGTAATACTTTTCATGTAATGTAGCAATCTCCGTGTTAAGCTTGATCCGGACAATCCCACTTTTAAGAATTCGTAACGTCACATGCACAGTATCAGCATACACGATATCGGGTTCATTTGTTTTTTCTGGTGGTTGATACGGTGTTACGGGAGGGAGATTAGGTTCTTCATAAGGAAGACCCATCTCTTCGTTATTTTTTTTCAGCATTTTCAGGTACCGCTCTGTTTTATAGATGGGTGCCTTTTTGAACTCAAAGAATACAGTTGGTTTGGAGTTGATAATATTATACAAAATTGATCCCTCGGAGGGTTTATCCACCACCCGCGACACAATCGGCTGCCCATAACGTCTCGGGGGACGCCTGAATGTAACCATCTTGTCTTTTTACGTCTTCACTCTCTAACTTAGGCTTTAAAAAAAAAATCAAGCTCCGCGCGAATCAAGTGTGCAGATTGTTGATTTTGGTGTGTGTAGTACGGACCCCAAATCTCAATAACTTTCCGCTCCTTGTCATACCACAAGTAGTCGAGTCCCAACTTTTGGGTGAGCCAATAGAACTTCTTACCAGTCTTCCCAATGAACGCGAATAACTGATCATCCGTGTAATCGGAGACACTGACTTGAGAGTAATGTGCGTTCGGTGGTGTGTAAGGCGCCATCTTTTTTCTTGTCTAAAGATGCCTCCTTCTGTTTAAGTAGGTTTCGAACATGTTTTTGGGAATAGACTTGATTTTTATTTTTCTTGTCGTTTTTAGTCACACGCTTTTTTGGTTCTTTGTACTCCATGATGATAGTATATAGTGTTATTATTTTAACTTAGGCTTCATCTTCATCTACGAGTGAGATATCATCTTCACTGCCATCATCCTCGGAACATTCATAGTCTTCGTCTTCACTGTCATCGAGTGGTACATACCCCAATGGAACTTTCATAAACAGATTTGTTTTTTCAAGTGTATCCACGTCGTAAAATCCAGAGACAGAATCTTTGGGAATTTCTTCTGACTCCGTGGTAAAATCGTAGAAGTTGTGTGCATTCTTCTCGAGAAAGTGCACAACATATGAATGTTGTGTTTCTGAACGTATTTGGGCGATTTGTGTCGTACCATCCTGACAATTTACATCAATAATCATGTTTTGTTGATTTTAAATTTAAATCTTTAATAATAATAATGGATACCCTGAAAGAAGAAGGTCTTTGGTACCTATCAAACAGAAAAGTAAAACACAACGACGCGGTTATGTTTGATATAGACGATACCCTCATTTTCACGAATGGTCGTGCAAATGAACCCATTATAGATCTTCTACATGCGAGTCAAAAAATGGGTTATAAAATTATAATCATCACAGCGAGACCCGGAATGGACAGAGTGATTCAATGGACTATGAGACAACTAAAACAGTATGGAATTGGATACCATTATTTGGGATTTACGAGTGCACCCACGAAACATCTTATGAAAAAACATCTACCCTATAATTTTATCCTCTCTGTTGGTGATATGCCAACGGATCTGACCAACTCTAAACACTATCTCAACATTTCCAATTTCGATCACAATTGAGACAACTGACAAAAGTTGTCATAGGTTCATCCGCTGATCTTGTCTGTAATTGGTAATATGTAGTCTTTTTAGACTTGCACCGCCCACATGTGAAAAATCCTTCCTGGTTCTTAATTTCACGGGAGAGAAACTCCTTTCTCATTTCTTTGTGAATTTTCATTTCACTCGCCTTTGCGTAAATACCATTTGGACAAAGCTCTTCGGGTCGCATATTAACAATATCACTTGATGATACTTTCTTCTCAACAAGTTGTGTTTTCAAGTCTGGATTTTCTTTGAAACTACTTTGAAGAGATAGAAACTTATGCTTGTAAATATTACTATATTTGTGATTATCCCAAGCAGGTTCCTCACCTATTTTTGTCGCATGAGCTATAGCGTGATTCACTATACATTTCTCGAGATTGATACATAATGTACTATCCTCAGGAATCTCGAGAAGTGTGGCTAAACGTTCGACAACAAACTGTCGAGTCTTGTTCTCCATTCTTAAATTATATTTACATCAAATCTTTATTTACTTAGGGCAGGGGAAGTCCCTCATAAGGATCGTCGATATTCGGGCTGTCGAAAGCATCGGAAACACGACGCGCGGGGTTAGTATCAACAAAACCATAGCGATAGTCAGCGCGGGCACGCTGTTGGTAAGATTCACGGTTACACGACAAGAATGTGACCACTATCCACGCGGCAACGACTGTTACGGCAAACGCCAAGAAGACCCGGTTATTCATTTATATTTTATAGATATTTTTTTATGAGACAACTCTAAGATGAAGAAAGCAGTTCTCATAAACGAGAAACTGGGGGACGTTACAGAGATAGATCTGGATATAAGTCCCCATAAAAATGAAATTTTTAAAATTTTAGGGGGATCCCAAACGTTTATTGGGCAGTGGCCTGATATAGACGTCGTTATAATGAAAGCCGAAAATGGTAAAGTGGTGAATGAAAACACTTTACCACACCCGTTTGATAAGGAAGAGGTGGGTGGAAAAATTTTACTTGTGCGAATGGATGAAAATTCAGATCCGCAAGACTTTACATTAACCGAGTACCTTGGGTACAAAGGCGTCTCCGTTTAGGACAGCATTGGCGTACTTCATGCACAACTGGAAATGTACATATGCCCAGTCCATCGGATTTTCGATGGATGGTTTGCCGGGAAGGGGGTTATCGTGAACGGTCCCGATAATATCAATCTTATCCCCGTTCATAGACTTTGCTGTCAGGTTACCAACCCTCTTCAACCACATGACATGATCCTCATTTTTACAATCGAAACTAACGACAAAGTGTGCCATTATATATTATATGGTATTCTTTTCTATAAGTAGCCGCGCACTTGGATCAGTAACCTTGGTCCATTTAGGACGCCATATTTCAGATATGAGATGATCGTTATCTTTTCCGTAGATGTCCCAAAACATAGTCCTGTAAAATACCTCCTCCTTGGATAATGGTGTATTGTGCGCGGCATAATCACGGGTGTTTTTGTAAATATCATCGGAAATCACCTTATTTGTGTACATTTTGATTTCATCTACCCAATTCGTACCAACCGCGTCACTCATACCATCCTTCTGTCTCCATAAAATATCATCGGGAAGGTATCCCTCGAAGGCCTCCCGTAGTATTCTTTTTTCAATGCCACCCATTTTCTCAGTTTGATTTATGTTCATACAAAAGTCAATGAAATGTTTATCGAGAAATGGAACGATGAGATCCAAACCGTGGGCACCTGCACACCTATCAGCCCTTAACCCATCAAACTGATGAATCAAACGAAGACGACGCATGTTTTCACAAGCAAATTCATCAACATTTGGTGCGTTATGGAAGTAGAGGTACCCACCCAAAAGTTCATCACTCCCCTCACCCGAAAAGATGTACCGACAGTTGGTATTCTCTTTGATGTACTTACACAGGAGCCACATGGGGGTGCTCGCCCGCACAGTGGTCGTGTCATAGGATTCCAAAGATTTGATGACGTCTCTAATGTGGGAGATCCCCTCTTCTGGTGTAAAAGTAACCTCAGTGTGATCAGTATTTAGATACTTGGATACAGTACGTGCAGCCTCTAAATCGGGACTCCCCGTTACACCTATTGAAAAGGTCTTGATCCTACCCAACTTCCGTGTAGCAATCGATGCGATGAGACTACTATCCAGACCACCTGAGAGTAGAAAACCTATATCACGCTCCGTATTTTCGATACGCGCATGGACAGCTTTTTCAAAAGTTTCACGAAGTTGGTGGGTATCGAGGTGCTTATGTATCCCCCAGTACCCATTGTGGTAACATACAAAGTTGTCAAAGTAGGAATCGTAAAAATGTCCAGGTGGGAAAATATCAATCTTGGAGTTTAAAAAAAGCAAAGCTTTGACTTCACTCGCAAACGCAATTGAACTGGGTCCGTAACGGGTGTAGAAAAGTGGTCTCACACCTACGGGGTCTCGTGCAGCCATGATACGTTTCCCATCACTGACCACGAACGCAAAATCACCATTCATAAGATCAAGTGCCCTTTCGATACCATGACTCTCGATGAGGGGTAGTATAACCTCACAATCACTCTGACTCGATCCAGGTGGTTTTGGAAAATCGCGATGATTGTAAATCTCACCGTTACACACAAGCATGTGTGAGCCTCCGTGGAAAGGCTGCATACCCGCAGGTGTGAGATCGTTTATAGCCAACCTGTAAAAGTCCATACGGCATTTACCCAGAGTATTGGTGCGGTAGTCATCAGGTCCCCTGTGATTAAGAAGATGTGAGGATATCTCAACTTCTTCACCGAAAAGGGCTATGATACCACACATTATTGTTACATATCATGTAATGTTTAAGCTGTCGTTCAAAACCTTTCTATACATATAGTCGTCGGCGTTACCGTCCATCTCTTGACCAGACATGGCGATCATTTCTTCACCATTAAACATCGATACATTGAAATCTAATATACAATAAAAGGAAACATTAGAACGCATAGACATTTTATCAATGTCGCCGTAATCAAATACTTCAAGATTCATTTCTTTCTCTATATCTTTTGGAGTTTTAACAATTCCTTCCAACCTTGGCTGAACCGGACGTCTATTATCAGACATGTCAAGTATTGGCCATACACCATATTTAAATTTAAAATGAGAAACATATTTTATACAATTAACACCTACATCTTTTTCAGAAAAACAAGCAAACCTAGACTTACCATTTGGATCTACCAAACTCAGATATGTTTTACATGGGATAAATTTTACAAGAAGGAACTCCATATAAATTATATAAGGAAAAAATCTTTAAATAATGTATGAATCTTCCGAAGACTGCTGGTCAATGTAAATATATGATTGCTCTCAATTCAGGTAAGCCAATTATCATCGGGACGGGTCCAGCAGGTTCAGGGAAGACGATGCTTGCGTGTCACACCGCAGCTGAGCACATTCGTAAGCATCCCCGTGGGAAGGTTGTCCTCACCCGACCAATTGTCGCAGCCGATGAAGATATGGGCTACCTTCCCGGAGATATGAACCAAAAAATGGAACCATGGACACGACCAATGTATGACATCTTTGAACACTATTTCACCCATAATCAAATGGATCGCTGCATTAGTATCGAACCCCTCGGGTACATGAGGGGGAGAACATTCAACAACACCCTCATCATCGCCGATGAAATGCAAAATAGTACCGCAAATCAGATGTTAATGTTATTGACTAGGGTTGGACCGGGAACACAACTCGTAGTCACAGGTGACTTGGAGCAATCCGATCTCGGGGAAGACAACGGTCTTTCTGAACTTATATACAAAATGCAACTCTTTGATCTCAAATATCTCGAACACGTTAGAATGAACCAAGATGATATTGTTCGGCACCCAGCCGTAAAAGAAGTGCTTAAAGTCTTGAATAGTTAAAATATAAATGACGAAGGTTATTATCGCTCTCCCGGGTAGAACCTTCTCGGGTTCATTTCTCATGAACTGGACACAAACAATAATGACCCTCTTGAAAAAGGGGTATCATGTTACGGTCTCAAATGAATTTTCGAGTTTCGTCGCCTTTTCTCGAATGAAGACTCTCGGGTTAGATGTTCTCCGGGGGTCGGAACAAAAACCATTTGGAGGTACATTGGAGTATGACGTTTGGCTCACGATCGATTCTGATATTGTCTTTACTCCCGAACAAGTCATAGAACTCATCGAAGATACAAAAAAGTATCCCGTCGTCTCCGGTCTCTATCGGATGCAAGATATGAAGCATTATGCGTGTGTGAAAGGGTGGGACACCGACTACTTTAAAAAGACTGGAACCTTTCAATTTATGAGGGTTGAGGATATCGATAACGAAGAAAAATATATCCCCGTGTCCTACAACGGTATGGGATTCTTTGCGTGTCGAAAGGGGGTCATCGAGAAAATGAGGTATCCATACTTTAGCTACCCTCTCATAGAGATTGAAGCTGAAGATGGGAAGGTACTACGAGACATGTGCTCCGAGGATGTCGCCTTTTGTAAAAATCTCTCAGATGCTGGTTTCGATATCATGGTAAATACGGGTCTCCGGGTGGGGCATGAGAAGATTCTCGTTCTTTGATGTCCTCAATAGTAGCCTCTATGATCTTTAATCCAAACCGCGCGGACAACATTCTTTCTTCCAATTGATTTATTTTTAACTTTAAAATCTCGTATTCCTCTGAAATATCATGCACTTCTTGATTGATATGTCCATATTCTTCAATAAGTTTATAGTTTTGAGGAATCTTAAGAAATTCTGTAGCAATTTTGTCACTGTACTTCTGTAACTCTTCCATCATTACTGTATAACTTTAGGAAACATTTCTTTAGCTGCTCTAATTCTAAATTCAAGTTCTGTTGATGGCCACTGAATGAGAAAATCCCCTTCCTGCCACTGCCCATCCGTACCGAGGATATCGTTGTAATTTTTACGATCCTTGAGGCGGGGAAGCTTAGTATAATCATACGAATTGAAAACTCTCTGAGGAACAACTTTACCAACTCTCGCCCAAAAGGTACCACCGGGTGTAACCCCAGTCTCTTCGAGGTGCGTCCCAACAAAGAGATCTTGGATCAATTGATTTTCATACATGTACCAATGTCTGTACAACGGCATACCAGCGATGATCGTATCGAGGAATGCTTTACCAATCGGGGAGTTCCGGATGATCATGTTACCACAATTGATACCGTTACAGTCAGCTGGAATAAGAATTTGGGTATCCCCTGTCGCATATTCTTTCACGATATCTTCAATTTTCGTGTTCATATTGGTTATCATGACATCACAATCTGAATTAAAAATCCACTCAGCATCCGGGTATTTCTCCATCGCCTCCTTCATAACGAATACTTTACCCCATCCGGATGGGTGGTGTGTTTCGGGGATAGGGGGTAGTTTAGCCATGATGGGCTTACCCCCTGCTTTTGCACCACAATCTGTAGAATAATGAAGTTTATATCCATGTTTCAGACAGTATTGTAATTTATTTTTATAGAGTGTCCATTCAGCGAGTGGTTCAAACTTCTCATCGTGCGCAGAGACAAGGACGATCATTATACTTTTAAACACCAATTCTTTTAATTACATTAACAAATCATACAGGTTTGTATCAGTTGGTGAAGAAATGGTATAGTTATTCGTTTCATCCAACTTCCAACGACTCTTCTGTTTTTCCATAGATTTTATATGCCACAAAGCACACGAGGGGCTTGGTTTCAAACCTACAGCATTATCGGTTCCGGTTAGTTTCGTATGAAGTTCATCTGTCCAATAAATGTGGTCACATTTTTTGTAAATGCGCATTTGATAATCGGGCCAATTAATAAATCCAACTTCATTGATATTAAAACCAAAATCTTTCACTTCCTGTTCAGTAATACCCGGGTGAATGTTAATTCGAGGTACTGCAATTACCTCTGCACCCGTGTCCTCTATGATTTTTTTTACAGATTTTATGAGAGTCTCTTGTGGCATTTCATCTGCATCTAATCCAAAAATGTATTCACCAGTAGCAATTTCTTTATGAAAATTATCGTTTTTACCGAAACCATCAAAAGGACGTCTGAATGTATTGATACGATCACCGAAATGTTTGAGAACTTGTTCAACTTTATCTGTGATATTATTTGTATCCGCGACAACATTTATCTCATCCTCGTCGTCTATAGTTCGTGTCAGTAAATTCAAAAGTGAAAAAAGCTCCCTCGATTCGTTACAAACCTGAACTGTATAAGTGATCTTCATTATAATTAATTAAAGATGATAGTCTTTAATTAAAAAATGAGGGTGTCGGACTACATTACACAGTTTCTTGTTGAAAAGAATGTTACAAAATGTTTTTGTGTCACAGGTGGTTTCGCGATGCACCTCAATGATTCTTTTGGACAAAAATTGAAGGTGATATATACACACGGTGAACAACCTGCGGGATATGCAGCCCTCGGTTGGTCAGCTTATGAACATAATCCAAGTGTATGTTGTGTAACTTCTGGATGTGGTACCACGAATGCAATAACCCCGTGTCTTATTGCGTACCAAGATAGTGTTCCAGTATTTTTCATTAGTGGACAGGTGCAACATAGGGATAATATACGCACACATGAAGGGAGAATTAGGGGCTACTTTGGTTCAGATTGTGATATAGTTGAGTCTGTAAAAACTATCACGAAGTGTGCGATCGAACTCACAGATCCTCGACAGCTTCTAAAGGTACTGCAAGAGTGTTATCATAATCTGACCACAGGTAGATTGGGTCCAGTGTGGCTTTCTGTACCAGTCGATATTCAATCGATGGAAGTTCCTGAAACACTCGAGGAATGGGTACCACCACCCGGACGTTCAGCACCCGTGTCACCCCTCCCACAGGAATTCCTGGATGTTTGGTCAAAGTCTAAAAGACCCATTGTTATGGCTGGTAATGGCATTCACCTCTCAAAAACAAAAGAAGTTTTTAGACAATTTTTGAAGTATCACAGCCTTCCATATGTCGTGAGTTTCTTTGGAAGTGATCTTGGTGATGACTATACAGGTAAAACAGGAATAGTGGGTGATCGTCCCGGGAACTTTGCGATTCAAAATGCAGATCTTGTGTTATGTCTCGGGTGTAGGCTGTCCAAAGGTATCACCGGGTATAATCGCGATCTATTTGCACGTGAAGCGACGATAGTGTATCTCGATATCGATGAATCAGAGTTTTTAGAACAAAAGAGGTTGGATATCAAAATTCATATGGATCTCAAGAGGTTTTTTGAATTAGAGTTACCAAAAATGCATCCAGATGAGAAATGGATCATGAAAAATAAAGAATGGAAAATGTTATGGTCCAACGAATTACCCGAGAAAAATGGAGATCTCATATGTCCGTACCGCCATCTCAATACATTTTTCAATGTAAAAGGTGATAACTCAATCGTGACCGCATCTTCTGGCTCTATTTACAATGTCATCTGGCACATGCATAAATACAAAAATGGTGATCGATTCATTACAAGTAGTCACGGGGATATGGGGTACGAGTTTCCAGTTGCAATAGGTGCATCCACCCATGGGAAGCGTTCATATGCAATTTTAGGAGATGGTTCTTTCCAATTTAATATTCAAGAGTTACAGACGATCAAACATCACAATTTACCTGTAACACTGATCGTATTTAATAATGATGGATATGGGGCTATCAAAATTACACAGAATATGGTATTTAAACGAGAATTTGGTACGAGTTCTAAGAGTGATATAACATTTTGTAACGTTGAAAAAATTGCTCGCGCCTATGAATTACCATATTATAGAGTTAAGTGTGACGATGATGTTGAATATCTTAAGCACCCCGAAGGACCCATAATCGTCGAAATTATGTGTAACGTCCAGGGTAGATATCCAAGGGTTGCAAATAAACCCCTACCTGATGGAACATTTAAGAATATGCCACATGAAGAAATGACACCGTTGTTGGATGATGCCACGTTGGAGGAACACATGTTTGTAAAAAGAGTTTAAAGCTGTAATACCCAATATTAGAAATGAGAATTCTCGACTGCACTCTTCGTGATGGTGGATACACCAATAACTGGAACTTTTCCAAGGAACAGGTAGTAGATAGTTACACCGCTTGTAAAAATGCGGGTGTAGAATATACTGAACTTGGGTTTAGACGCTCGGGTCCCGAGGAGGGTTTCGGTGTTTGGTATCACACACCAGAGTCTCTCATCAATGAGACTCTCGGTGATATCGTGTGTGAGAAAACCAAAATTGCCATCATGGCACAGATGGGTACATTCACAATCGACGACTTCGTACCCAAGAAGGATTCGTTGATTTCTATGGTTCGAGTACTTATCGCATATCACTGTATCGATAAGGATGATTCCAAACTGAATGTTGACCTGATTAACGAGACGTGTGACATGATTTTAAAACTCAAGGAACTTGGATACGAAGTTACTGTCAATATTGGTCGCATCGATAAAATGACAGATGCTCAAATCGAAGAGACGTGCAAACTCATTTCTAGAGCATCCCCAGACTACTTTTACATTGCCGATACCTACGGTCATCTTGGTATCATGAATATGAAGGAGATTCTTGATGTAATTAAGAGAGTATATAGTGGTAAGATTGGATTCCACGCACACGACAACCTTTTAAATGCAACGGTCAAGTCTATTGACTCATACTACAATGGTGTGTCAATCGTCGATGGAACTATGGGTGGAATTGGTAGAGGTTCCGGTAATGCCAAGACGGAGCTTCTCATCGCTCATACCATACTGAAAAACAAAGACGAATATGATCTACTCCCAGTGCTTGAGTACTGTGAAAAGTGGATCGGTAGTTATAAGAATAACCACGTTTTGTATTTCATCACGGGGATGTATTCAATGCATGTAAATTATGCCATCACTCTCATCGAAAAGTATGATTTTACATTTTCAAAGTGTTTCAAAATTCTCATGCACGTGCTCAAAGAAAATAAACACCACTTTTTTGATGGTAAATACCTCCAATCAGTATGTGATCTTTACTGAAATGCCATTATCTACACTAATTGACTGACCGGTGATACTCATGTTATTGAAACAGAGTAGGTGACATATATTAAATACGTCCTCGAGTCGTACAAAAAACTTTTTCAGTGAATCGTACTCTTCCATCGATAATGTTCTCCTCGTCATTTCATTATCAATGGGACCAGGTAATACAGCATTTATGAGGATGTCCCTCTCTTTGAGAGTGATTGACGCGGCGCGGACTAATCCACCTATGGCGCTCTTTGAAACGCAGTACGAAAGCTTCCCTACCCGCCCACTCTCTTGTAAAATAGAACTTACTATACACACCCTAGCACCACGTGAAAGTTTGCCGGTCTTTTCAAAATAGTCGAGAGATTTGACAATACTATTCACATTCACGTTCATCATATCATCGTACGTCTGTACCTCTATGGTACCTATTGTATCATTTGTGTTCATACCAGAACACCAAATGATACACATTATATTGTCGAATGTTTCCAAACCCGAGAAATCATCTGGTTTGGAAAGATCGTAGTGATCACGTGTTAGTGGGACAGCCTCGGGTAGGTGGGAGCAAATGTATTGACCCACGCTACCTGTTGAACCAAAAACAAGTGTCGTCATACTTACTATATTTATACAGACCTTTAAGTGTATCGTTATCTTCTACAGTGACAGTCTCACCTAGATAATGTTCAAACAATGTTTTAATGATTGGGATATTTTTTGCTACACCACCAGTCAAAAATATTCTGGACCTCTTATTGAACGTCTCATTGAGAATCCTAACGTATTGTTGCACATAGCATCGAATGAAACTACACGCAATCGTATATTTCGTGGTGTGTTCATGAATATTTGTTAAAGCTCCGTGACCATCGAAACCGTATGCACTTTTGAAAAATCCAAGATTGAAGTTTTCTTTTGATCCAATCACATCGTCTAAATTTACGTCAGAATAGTCTGGTAAATTGAATAGGTCTTTGAAAAACTTCATACTTCTCCCAGATGGAATGTGTGTCATGCAGTTCAAAATGTAACCAAAAAGTGGTCGATTCTCAGTGTCTTCTCTATATGCGCGCCCAATTTGAATCACCTGAGACCCCGTACCCATGTTTATGATGACGTCACCAATTTCCAAATCTTGATCAATCCCCATCACAGCACTCTGTAGGTCACCGAGGGGCGCATAAACTTCAGACCCACCAACTTTACCACACACAACTGGACCATCCCTAACAGTCAATGGAAGTTTGAAACGTGTATCTTTTTGACATCTACGCTTCATATCATAAAACCCAGTTCCACATTCAAGCGTTTCGTGTGACACGTGATACACTTCATCGAGTATAGTATCGACAAGAGTACATAGACGACCACCCTCATATACTTTTGAATTGAAATATGGAAGACCGTGGTACGCAAACAAACCCGTATCAGTTAAGTCATCAGACGACTGTGGTTCGACATCTTCACACATCCATGAAATATAGTATGGAGTTCCTTCGATATGAAATCCATGCATCTGTGAGCACACGTAGAGTTTTGAAAATGTATAAGAGCTCAAAATATTCTTGACAAAGTTGGAAAAATCTTTAACATTCACTTTCTCCTTTGTCAAGTATTCGAAAACTTGAACAGTATCTTTGTAGAGTACCTTGATATGCGACGCCCCAAGATCAAGATATAAGCTCATTACTGACAATTGAAACTACATCTTTAACCAAAGTGTCATTTAAATCAACTTTTACAAATTCTCTACAGTTGATGAGAGTGATTTGATCAGACATAACCTTCTTATCTGCCTTGAGATGCTTTAAAATGAGTTCGTGATCGAGAATAATGTGCTGACTGTACCTCTTAATTATATCCATGTAGGGTCCGTACCTAATGACATCTTTTTGAAAATACCTGTCGATGACGTACATACCAATCATGACCGCAACACCGTGGGGAATCTTGAAGTTTGACATACTCTCAAACACGTGCCCAAATGTATGTCCATAATTGAGACATGGTCGAATTGTTTTTTCAAGTTCATCTTCTTCGATGACCTTCTTCTTGATTTCTAGACACTTCTTGAGAGCCTCTTCGAGGTTGTCGATATTCCAAGGAAGATCATCGAGTGCGTAGAGCTTCAGAATTTCACCTGTACCGGAATGAATATCGTCTTCACCCAACGTTTCAAGAAAGGTGACATCTATGAGAACCCGCTTTGGTGGGTAAAATGTCCCAAGTTGATTTTTACTGTTGTTATGATTGATACCCATTTTTGAACCAATACAACTGTCACACATAGATAGGAGGGTGGTTGGAGTAAAGTTCCAATCAATACCTCTTTTGAATAAGGCTGCACACATTGAAGAGATATCTTGTGTGATACCACCGCCCACAACATGAAGTGTATCCTTTTTCGTAAAACCAATATCCACAAGATAATCAACCAACTTTAAAACTGTAGTAATATTCTTGACATCTTCTCGAGCTTCGATTTCGAAAACATACTTGTACCCACTGTAGCGATCTTTGTAAAGACTGAGAACATTTTTGTCAATAGCAAGAACATCTTTACTACCTATGGTGGGTAGCTCCTTTGTAAAATCGACAGTGTATGTGTGAAAAATTGACTTGATTTCCATATGTATTAAAACCTATCTACCCTTTATATAACTCTCACCTAGTTCCGATATGTCCTTAATTTCCCATGATGCCCCAAACACCTCCGCCCATTGTGAAAGTAATTTCTTTTCTGGATACACGAGGTCACAGCATTTTGGCATCATTCGTTTAGAGAAAACATATTGTCTAACAATGTCCTTAACATCTTCTATGTCTATGAAGTCGAAGTACCTATCTCGTTCGATGACGACGTGACCCTCCCTCTTACACACCGCACTAAACCTCGTTGGGAGTTCTCCGGGACCGTAACACCCCCAAATTCTGAGTGAATATGCATTTGGTATTGCATCTATGCGTCTATCTATCAACCATTTTGACAATCCATATGGATCTGTGGGTGGATCACCACGCAGCGCCGCACCACTTGAAAAGTATATCAATTTACCATTAAATACCCGTGCAACATTTTCAAACATGAGAAGGTTTTTGTATAAGACTTCAGCATCATCGGGTTTCAATCGACTCCCGCCCACGACTGCACAATGAATAACTGCGTCATATTCGTGAGTCTTAAAATACTCCTCAACCTCTAATTGATTCGTGAGATCAAGATCTTGTCGTGTAAGACCCACCCAATCTGTATCACGGATAAGATTCTTACCAACAAAACCACCGGCACCTAATACACACACACGCATTTATTTAAAGGTAGTGGAATACTTTAAATAAGATGATTTTTCTCATTGACTTGGATGGAACCCTGCTAGATAGTGATCATTTACACTATCAAGCATGGGCTCGGGTGCTTAATTTAAGTCATGAGTATATAGAACGAGTAATTACTACTCATGGAATTCAGTACATCCTAGACGATTACCCAGACCCACATTACCTGAGAAAACAAAAAATTAATCAGATGTTGAAGTTTGAAGACATTAAACTCATGAACAATGCTGAATCATTCATAAACTTCATCGTAGAAAATAATATCAATCACGTCGTCGTCACAAATACAGATCGAAAAGTTGTTCGACATTTTCGAGAAAAACTTCCAATCCTCAACAAACTAAAAAACTGGATCGTCCGTGAAGATTATGAAAAACCCAAACCCGACCCAGAATGTTACAAGTTGGCACTTAACCTTTTCCAGGAAGATAATGAACCTATCATCGGTTTCGAAAATTCCAATGAAGGAGTACAAGCTCTCGCGAATGTTACTCACAATATATTTTACATATTTCCCGAAACAGACTACTTAAAAGTTTTAGAACATGTTAAAACACAATGCCCAAAAAGGTTTGGTACGCACCCAATAAATTTGAATCCTACGGGGAAGAGGAAATCAAAGCCGTGGAGGCTTGCCTCCGTGATGGCTGGCTCGCTGGATTTGGTGACCGCACGGTTGAATTTGAGAGGAGGGTGGCAGACCTCTTCGGGAAGAAGCAGGGACTCTTTGTAAATTCTGGGAGTAGTGCAATCCTCCTCGGTCTATGTGGTCTCAATCTCCCAAAGGGATCAGAGGTGGTCACACCCGCGTGTGGTTTCTCTACGACCGTCGCCCCCCTCATGCAATTAGGTCTCAAGCCCGTGTTCTGTGATGTAGGTCTGAATTCCTATGTCCCAACCGTCGAACACCTCAAGAAGGTTGTCACCCCTGAGACCAAATGTCTCATTCTCCCCAACCTCATCGGAAACATGCCTGATTGGCCAGCGATCAGGGAGGCATTCCCAGATCTGATCCTCTTTGAGGATTCTGCGGATACCATCACCCATACCCCATGCACGGATATCAGTACCACAAGCTTCTACGCGAGTCATGTGATCACCGCGGGTGGTGTCGGTGGTATGGTGATGTTCAATGATGAGGAACACCTCAAGAGAGCCCTAATGTTCAGGGATTGGGGACGGATTGGGGACAATATCGAAGAACCCAGTGAGCGCTTTAATCATTCAGTGGATGGTATCCCCTACGATTGGAAGTTCCTCTACGGTGTTGCCGGGTACCACCTCAAGGCTTGCGAAATGAACGCAGCTTTTGGGCTCGTACAACTCGACAAATTGGAGGGGTTCCTCCAAAAGAGACGTCAAAATATTGGGAGATACCTTGAGAACCTCAAGGATACACCGTACTACACACTCCCAGATGATTCCCAGATACCCAATTGGCTCGCCATCCCCCTCCAATGTCCAGATCGCCTCGAACTCTTGAAGTTTCTCGAAGAGAATGATGTACAGACACGGGTCACATTTGCAGGGAACATCACCAGACACCCAGCCTTTAGGGAATATCTGGGGGAGTTTGAAAATGCCGATCGTATCATGAAGGATGGATTCCTCCTAGGTGCCCACCATGGTATGGACTTGGACGATGTCGATCGTGTGTGTAATTTGCTTAAAACATTTGCAGCCACTAAAGTAAATGTACAGTAACGTACTTGTCACTGGTGGTTGTGGCTTTATCGCCTCTAATTTCCTAAACATCATGAAGAAAAAACATCCAAATGTACAATTTGTAAATATCGATAAACTTGATTACTGTTCAAATATCCAGAACGTTGAACCCGGGGTTGCCACATTTGTCAAGGGCAACGTCGGTGACGCGACTCTCATTAAACATTTAATCGGGATATATTCTTTTGACGCCGTATTCCACTTTGCGGCCCAGAGTCATGTCGATAATTCATTTGAAAATGCCCTTTCCTTCACGATGGATAATACCCATGCGACCCACGTACTCATAGAGGCGTGTCGTCAATTTCTTCCCAAGGTTGAGTTCATCCACTTCAGTACAGATGAAGTATATGGTGAATCCAAAACAGACGTACCCTTCACGGAGAATGAAGGTGTCCTCAGACCAACGAATCCATATTCAGCGTCCAAGGCTGCCGCAGAGATGATCGTTCGCTCCTACATTGAATCCTTTGGAATGAACATTAAGATCATCCGCTGCAACAATGTGTATGGACCCAAACAGTACCCAGAGAAACTCATACCAAAGTTCAAGACACTCCTAAAGAGAGGGGAGAAATGTACCATTCATGGCTCTAAATCGGCTATCGTTAAGAGAGCATTCATGCATGTTGAAGATGTGGTAGATGCTGTCGATATCGTTTGGAAGAAGGGTGTCCCGGGTGAAATTTACAACATCGCTTCGGATGACGAACTCAGTGTGATGGAGGTCACCCAACTACTCATAGAACTCATTTTGGGAACGACGGACTATGACAGGTGGATAACCTACATCGATGATCGCCCATTTAATGATAAGAGATACTACATCTGCGCCAACAAATTGAAGGCTTTGGGGTGGTCACAGAAAAAAACGAGGGAGGATCTCATAAAATTTTTAAAGGAGTAGAAGTATGAAGCCAATCGTGGTCAATGTCTATGTGCTTCTCATGTTCTTGTCCTACGTGATGCGTAGGACAGGGACATTTTCATTAGAAGAAAAAGTGAAGATGATTGAATTTTTAAGTTACATGGCGACCAACCCCAACTCTAGAATAGGGGAACATGGGGGTGGAGCGACTCTGTTAGGAGAAGCGATGCGATACCAACCATCGCAAGTCGTCCATTTACGAGCTCTGTCTCAGGCTTCCAAAAGCCCTGAACGTAGCCCTCATCCTTAGGATTCGCCGCTGTTCCGAGGAACGCCAAACTGGCAACAGCGACAGAGAGACCAATATTATCATGAAACTGGGTGCTGATAGAACTACCAGTCATAACCTCATCAACGACGGCAGATGTGAATCCGATCATAGCAGCGCGTCCATTTACGCGCTCAGCAACGGATAGAAAGTCCTTAGGGCGATCAATGGGTGTCAGCTTGGGAACCCGGGATGTCTTACGCTCAGCAGAAGCCTTGGTTTCATATCGCTTATAGTATGATGGCTTGATGGACGCACGAATGAGAGAGCTCATTTCTACTTACTATCCGATCTCAATCTTTAAGTTTCTTGTCTTCCTTTACCAAAATTGCATTCAGGACATATAGTTGAACGATCAAACCAGTCGTCGTGTAAAGTGTCGTTGCATTGAGACCATACTTTCTATACTGATACACAAACCATAGGGAACTTGTCAGGATCCCCAATATAACAGTTCTTTTTAGATTTACATCTATTTTTTCAACGTTACGCACCTGTCCATACATTTCGATAAATCCAAGACCGAACGCGACACTTGAGATAATATCGTCCATTTATTATATATTTAGAATATAAATGGATTCAATTTTACAAAAATTTGCTGGACAAATTACAGCCAAAACAATTATCAAAACAGTCGAAGAACTTCGGATTGAATATATCGATGATGGTATCACCAAAGAAGATATCCCACCAATCATCGCCCGCCTCGTGTTCGAAGTCGCAAAGTTCAAGAGACTCACTGGACCGAAAAAGAAAAAACTCGTCATCGCCATTTTGAATCATCTCATTGAACAAATTGATTCTGGTGAGGAAGACAGTGACTTTGAAATTATTCTGAAAAGTATGGTTCCCCCAATTATTGATAGCTTTGCCTCCATAATCAAAGTGAAAAAGGCTGCACTCAAGTGTCTCCCATGTATCGCTTAAGGATAAGACACATAGTCATACTATATGCGATTTCCTTCACTGGAAGTTATGATTCGATACGGAATCTATACTGTGAAAGAACTCGAACGCTTCGCAAAGGGACTCACACCGAAAAAGAAAATTAAACTCCTAAGTGAGTGTACAAAGTGTGACTTTGTGCACGAAGGAAATATTTGTTTGAATTGCCACCCATGAAATATTGTACAGTGACGAGTTATATGTCCAAAGGACCAGAAATTGTCAGTAACAATCATATGTGTTCTGAAAGACAACTTATCAGATACCTCTATAGAGAGTGTATGAAAAAGGGATATAAACCCCACCAATTTACAGACTGGTTACACAGGAAATATGGAGAGTTGGTCGTTTCAAGACAGAATATATACGGTGATGCTATATCACTTCCATGTGTCATGTGTAGGAAAGCCATGGAAAAATTTGATATTAGGTGGAAAGCCCATGACGGTTGTCGGTGGGTGCATAGTAAAAAAACTGAATGCCTACCAATATCATTGCCGACAGCAAAACAAAAGAGAATTTTAGGATTTGGGTGTAATTATTAAACCCAGTGCGGATTCCAAGTTGTTATGGTTTCGTTTTAATGGCTTAGTTCTCTTTAGCTTTAGCGCACTGTTGTTATTAGACGCATTTTTTATTTCATCCATACGCTTCGTGGTTGAAACAAAGGGTATAGTATTTTCTACATGTGGTACAGTTTCCACCTCTTTTGGAACCTCTGTGTCCAATGTTTGATTTTCTCGAAACTCCTCTATCGTCATAGTTCCACCAAATTCCTTTAGAGACCGCCTTTTTGGTGCGAGTTTAACCGGTCCCACTTGATTGTACATTTTCTTCCGTAACATGACGATGTTACCACAAATCCTCCCGCCTATAGTAAGCCCATATGTATCGATCGCATATGATTTCATACAACTCCATGAACAGAAATGTCCTTCTGTTTTAAATATGGCACGCCTATCGTCGTATTTGTATGGCATACTTAAAGGTGTTGTATCGAAACCGTGACAACACCACCAACACCACATAGTTATGTAATTTATTTTTTCTTTAATTACTATAAGATGTTCAGGAGAGGTCTGAAGTACGCACCACCAGGAACAACAAATACCCAATCACTCGGGTTACTTGCAGTGTCCTTATTATTTCTTCTGACTATCATCTCAGTATTTCTACTCGTCTATCTGAGAAGGAGGAAAAGAAATGTACAGAAGAGGAAAACTGAAAAAAACCAACAGGCAGAACTTCAACAACAACAAATTGAGTTGGACAGACACAAAGAAAATATGTACATCGCTGGTGAAAAGTTGGGTATAGATAGAGAAGATCTAGAGCAGGAGCTTTTCGGTTCGTCCAACTTGACATGCCTCGTGTATCCAGAAAATGGTAGGTGTGACGCAAATTTTTACGATTTGAAAAACGGTTGTTGCGAACTCAAGAGTAACGCAAGTGAACTAAACCGTAAAGAACGCGACGAACAAATAAGAAAATTGATGTTGACGGTATTTTATGCGGTACTTCCGGAAATAATTCTACAATCTATCTTACCCAAATTGACAAAGTCTCCCAAATTTTTGGCTTACCAAGCTAAATTAGACGCAAAATTGGCTATCGCCGCCGGGACCGATCCCGCCACCAAAGCTGCCGCTCGAGAAGCCGGACAAGAAGCCGCCGAAAAAGCCGCGAGACAGGGTGCGAGTAAAGCCGCACAACAAGCTGCACGAGAAGCCGCTGAAAAGGCAGTTACGAAAGCCGCTCAAAAAACCGCTCAACAAGCCGCTCTAAAAGGTTTCTCAAAAACTATGTCTAAAGTAATCGGTAAGGTGGCGGCGAGGATGGTAGTTCAATTTGCTCGGCGAATGGCACAGATCATGATGAAGATACTCGTAAAATTGAGTTCCGGTCCCGTCGGTTGGGCTTTATTAATCTTTGATGCATTTGTCATCATACAAGACACAGCGGATGTCTATAATTACAACAGTTTTATAGATAATAAAATCAACATGAATTCTCGTGATCAACTCATCTACGCATACAACAAAGCTATCAAATTAGATGGTGGTGATTTCCCAGTGTTGTTCCCATTTTCACTGTTATTTCAGGAAGAATCTGAAGGAGTAACGGTTCAATATATGTCACATATCTTCATGGAACATATGGATATTTTACTCGAGGTGGATGGTGGTACCGAATATCTGGTGGATATGATATTCAGTGGTTTGGAAGCGGAAATCGATGGTGTAGAACCACCACCACCATCATTGGAAGAGGAACAAAAGGCTGACAAAATTGCCGAAGAATTTTTTGACAAGGCGAGAGAGAAACACCACCGCGCACTCGATCTGAAATATTTTGAACTTTTACAGGCAGCCATACCAGCTAATAGACGAAATGAAATTGTACTCGTCCAAAGTATGTCGTCCAAGGAAACGATCGGAATCAGTATATCTGAAGCAGCAGCAAATAAGTGGAATGTAGATCAAAAAGCTGATTGGTTCAAGTACCATGACCCATTCTTCCCACCAAATAGACCAACTGCGGATTGGTCTCCAGCGATGGCGGCTGCCTATACTGATACATATCTCACACCAAACATGTCAAATCCGGGGACTGAAAACGAACCAAATATAGTAACTAAAAGCTTGCCCCAGAAGGTCGTTCTCGCATATCCATTTGGACCACTGGTGACGTTTTGTGAAAAACCAAGAACATCCGCTAAATATAAAGAACCAATTGATCCAACGAAGTATGGTGTCAGTTTCGATTTAAAAACTGGAGTGTGTAATTATACACGAGACTATTGTAAGCGTTACGGAATAGATTTTAAACGTAGAACGTGGAGGGATGGAACATCATACAATGAATGTGAACTCGATAAAACACAAGAAGTTTTTGAATTTATATTTGGTCAAGAGAATGTCAGACTGGTTAAGACATGGTTCACGGACCCAGAGATGGGTGCAACCATGACTATACAAAATGTGGAAGATACATACAACCAACGAGAAGAAGAACATGGTACAGCGGCGGCTATCGCAATAACTCTTGTTGATCCAACGGGTATGAAGGAAGGTTTTGTTCAAAATATCGCCGAACAACTTGGAGGTAGAGAAAAATTCTGCGATCCCGCAGACACATGTAAAAGGTTTCATGTAAAGCACACCGGTGGTAACTTCATGACTATGACTGCTCGCGATAAGGATGGGGATGTGTATTCAAATGGTCAGGGGTTCCAAAATCAGGTGAAGGATGGCGAAGATCATACATTTTTCGTACCCAAGGGTGGTTATTTTAAAGCTGATTGTAACCCGGGGAGTAGCGATATTGTTCAATACAAGGATATTGAAAATCCGTTGAAATGTTCATGTTGGTATGGTAAAGCGAGGTGTGGTGATGATGGTGATTTCTGGTCGGCGACGTGGGATGCGTTCGTGCGGCCGGTGGGTGAGGGGATCGTTACGGCAGGTGAGACTGTGGGTGGGGGGATCGTTACGGCAGGTGAGACTGTGGGTGGGGGG
>Ga0208149_1000098_pt1 | contig 33760 bp, 67 predicted proteins | sample DEB08_DNA_15_FD_184533 | JGI IMG/M metagenome (GOLD analysis project Ga0208149, IMG submission 184533) | Aqueous microbial communities from the Delaware River and Bay under freshwater to marine salinity gradient to study organic matter... | ecosystem: Environmental > Aquatic > Marine > Coastal ... | reverse complement strand
CATTATGGGTACGATCAGTCCCATTATGGGTACGATCAGTCCCATTATGGGTACAACTATCCGTGTCACGCAAAACCATTCTATTCCTGTTTTGCGCTACCACTTCACTTTATCGGCCCAGTACGCTGCGCTCATCTTTCCTTTCTTGATGTTCTTTGCGTGTCTGGCCTTGAAGGACTTCTGCCTTGCCTTTTCCTTTGCGGTCTTCGGAGACTTACCAGCCCCGCTAACCCCTTGTTGGCCAAAGCGTATGGTCTTGATCTGGTCTCCCTCTTTAGCCACAACAACGTGCGACTTGGTAGGGTGATTCGGTGTCCTCTTGGGCTTGTTGTACCCAGATACACCGGCGCGCTCAAGCCTCGGATCCTTCATGCCGCTACTTCCGCTTAACCTGCTTCTTCTTGGCTTTTTTCTTGGCCGGAGCCTTCTTTTTTGTCGGCTTCTGACCGTAAGAGCCATAACTTTTGAGTGTTGCCATGATTAACCTCTCATGTTGGAGTGGGAATTGGAGCACAACTATCCGTGTTATGCAAGACATTTTAACATTAATGTGTGTTAAACAGATAATGCGTTACAGATCAGTAACTTACGATATGGTGCAGTATAGCTTCTTTTTTTTAATTTGCTCTATTTTGTATCTGGGGGGCTACTGTAATAATTCCTGCGCCGCATCACCCCCCCCCGGTGGTCAATTTAACCAACTAGGTGGTCAATTTAACCAACTATTGGCGAGATTAGCCAAATAGTGGTAAAGATCACCAAGTGGCGAGATTCGCTAAATTGTGGCGGAAATCACTACTTGGCGAGGCTGCCGGAGAGTGTTACCAAAAGTAGCAAAGTGTGGGTGAGTGTGGCAGCCCATATAGTACAGATGCCCCTGCAATAACCGCGCCAATCTGCCGGAGGATTATATTGAATATATTATACCATATTTATCATGAATAGTCAAGTTTTTTTGTGTTTTGGGCTTGACACCTCTCAGACTGGCTGCATAATGGCAGACACCAACCAACAAATGGAGCGACAACAAATGAAAGAGTTTATCATATGGGGTAAAGAAAATAGCCAAGCTGAACATGAAACAGTGTTAGTTTCTGGCGAAGCTGGAATAAAAAGCATGGCTCAAGCTGAAAAAACGATTGAGAAACTAAAAGAGTATGGTTGTACGGACATGCGAGTTCAGGTTATTGATTTTAGCAATCCTGAGTCAGTAAACAATTTATTAATCAATTCCATTAGAATTTAAGGCGTTATACATGACATTACAAGAAATGCTTAGCGAAATAGAGACGGCAATCATTAATAAAATGGCATCCGCAACTGGATTGACGTTCGATCAAATGCTTTCAGAAATTAAAAGGATTCCTGAACTTAAGGAGTACTACAAGAAACTTCGGGCCGATGTGATTGAAGGAATGGCCGCTTAGATGTTATCTACAACACGAAAGGAGCAATAGACAATGAGTTTCATTAATCCTGAACCGCCGAAAAGCGGGCCGACAATAATCCTGGCGAAGCCTTACGGCAAACAAGGCAAGTTTAAAGTGAAATTCATGTTTCACTCTAAGCACTTAAACAAGATTATCACTTCCGATGAGCTAGAAGAATACAAACGAGACAATAGATTCCAGGTTCAGATCGGATACTTTAAATAAGGGGTAATAGACAATGAAATTGAACGACCTGAAACCGCTACTAGAGCAAGTGCGGTTAAATAACACTATGACCGCCCATATGATCATTACAGAGCTATTAGAGAATGAAGAGGGCGTCGCATGGCGACGTGAACTAAAGCGATTGCAAGGTTTTCTGCAAACCGGCATTCCTGCCTATTCGATCATCGCCAAGGGCGGTAATTCCAAACTCCCATTCTTAGCCTTTAGCGCACTACCGGGAACCGGATTTTGCCCGGGAGCTGGCGATTGCGTGAACTACTGCTACTCTTTTAAATCATGGCGCTACCCCGCCGCATTGTGTCGCCAGATTCAAAACACACTGCTATTAAATTCTAGCGAAGGGCGGCGGTTCATTACTAACGCTATCCAGAAATTCGATAAGGGCGCGGATGTGGACTTTCGCTTGTATGTGGACGGCGATTTTCGCTCGATCAATGATCTGGCTTTTTGGATGGAATTACTCGGCAATAATCCATGGTTGAAAGCGTATGGTTATTCAAAATCGTTCGAAGTCTTCTTGGAGTATGCGCAGACTTTCGAATTCCCGGCTAACTACCAGCTGAATCTTTCTGGCGGGCATAAGTATGGCAATGCGTTTGTTGAGCGAATGAAGTTACTGGCATGCACTCGCGGCGAATTTGTAGCGGTTGCGATGCCGTACAAGGTCAATTCAAAAATGCATGGCACGTCGGACCATAACCGTGCGCTGCGCCAGCAGCACGGCAAAGCGGCTTTTACTTGTCCGGGCAAGTGCGGCGAGTGTACCCCAAAGGGCCATGCTTGCGGTCGTCCTGAATTCAAGGGCGTAGACATTATTATCGCAGTTCACTAGGGGGAATAAATGAAAACTTTATCTAGCATCAAGCGCCTACACCGGTTGGCCGAAAAGAATCTATTTCTTACCAGTGGAAATCTGGACTATCCCCGCACATTGGAGGTAATCGCCAAGCTGTCGGAAGCTGTAGAGGAATACACGGGCGACGGTGAGGAAATCTGGTTTATCGAGGGGATGGCGTCATCTCCAGCCGACGTTCTGATAGGCACGTTCTGGCATCTTTACGAATGGTCAGCAGGTCAAGCCAGCCGTAGTTATGAGGTCTCCTGTATTGTCGGGCGGATATTTAGTCCAGGATTTTCGGACGGCCCCGAACCCGACTCATGCGAGGAAGACGTTTATTCCGCGCTGGCTGATATGGCGGAGAATTACTACAAGTGAGCAATCAACTAAACTTGCGCGTCATCATTGCGCTGCTATTCCCTGCCTGCTGCTATGGTCTAGCATGGGCTGGCGCACGGCCTGAAGTGGTGCTGTTTCATTGTGCGATTGGGCTGATGTTCGCGCCGTGGGTTATTGTTGCGAAAGACATCAACAAAAATCAGGAGAGTTAAAATGATTAAGACTACTAGCGGTATTGATTGTAGCGTACCTTATGCCGATTTCGAATATCAAAACGTATTTACGGAATACTCAGCCAGACTTTGCGCCAACACTGCAGAGTTCTACTACTGTAATATGCTTGAGTTTGAACTTGAACTCGATTTTCATGCATGGCAGCGCCCAGAATTTGAGGACGCGGTTAAAGAAGCACTTATTGATTGGGCTGAGCTTGAAGCCAGTCCAGTTTCTGCGCTAAAACGCCGATTGGCTGCGAGGTGAGCGGATGAGATATGCGATAATTCAGCATGGCGAAGCGGTATGGGGGCTTGGCGAAACAATCGAGAACGCCATTGCAGATGCTAATCGATGGCTCGATGAGAACCGCCAGATCACGGGTTTTGCAGATCACGACCAATTGGGAGCGCTTGGCGGACTCACGGACTGGACTAATGGCAGGCGCTATGCGGCAGCGTCGGGCGACATGATATTGACAGATGACCCTGAGTTGATAGCGGCCAGCGAATGAATGGAGGTTTTTTGAATTATCAAGATTACACATTCCACGGCTATGCGTTTGACTATGTCTGTCCGCCGATTCCAATCAGGAGCTTTGATTGGTGCGCCCATGACATCAACCGCAATATGAGGCCGACGATCACCCTTGTAGATTATCACGGAAGCACGCCGGAAAGCCTGATGCAGCAGATCCTGGAGGACTTCTGGGATAACTTTCTCGGGATTGAGTGGAAATACTACCGGCCAGACAATTATGCCTAACAAACGATAGGCTATCGACATATCGTGTCGTGTATGTCGATACAATATACACAACAGGAGCAATAGACAATGACATTTGAACAATATCAAGATTACAAGCTTATGTGCCACCGGCTCGCGCACGGAGACCAAGACTGGATGATTGACAGCGCAGCTAACCCAACAGAGCATATGAGGCAGGCGCATATTGAGCTGTCTCTAATGTCTCTTTATGTAGCAATTTTACAGGAGCAATAGACCATGCAAAACTACTACAAGGGCGTTATTTATTTTCAGAACAAAAGCGACGCTCAAAAGATCGCTGATTCAGTGTCGGGTATAGTAAGAGATTACACTCGCGGCTATGCCGTACAATACTGGGTTTCCGGCCCGTATTACCCAGAACACACCTGCAGGCCCGCAAGAGCAAGGAGCAATAGACAATGAGCGAACTAATCCACCAAGGGAAGATTATTCAGACCGCCGATACTCAAACAAAAGCACGTGGTACTAATGATGCCGAGTATCAAATTTATCTATCATGTGCTGACGATGGTAAAGGTGGCGACATTACCCGAAACGGCGCGCCACTCAAAACCTATGACGAATGGCTGGCATCATGATGGATATTGAAATAATGCAAAACGCCTTTCGATACTTTGTGTTGGTGCAAGGCAAGGCTGTTAAGGCGTTCGGAAACTATGAATCAGCGTGCGAATATGCCCAAGCTTTCAAAGAAGGGTATATCCACGCACTAGAAAAACAGCTAAAGGAGCAATAGACAATGCAGACAATCACGACAAAATATCTCGGACCAACCAACCACAGAGGCAGCCGCGTAAAAGCGGTGTGCAGCGCCAAATCAATCACCATTGACTGGAACCACTCGCTGAACAGTGACGAAAACCACTGGAATGCGGCTGAACAGCTAATCCGCGATTTGAGCTGGCACAATAACGTATCGCAATGGGTCGCCGGACATTTGCCAGAAGGCAGCAGTCATTGGATGGTTTTTACAGGGCTTTACGAGCACGATATTAAGGAGGTGTTATGACTTTTCAATATCAGGGTAAAAGCTACACCACGCAGAAAAGCTATCGCCATGCTGTCCGCCAAGACATTCGGCGCCAACTGGCCGAAGCGGAAACGGTGCAGGAATACATCAGAGCGCTCCAGGTTTTAACGGGAGTGCAGCTATGAAATACCAGGACCACGTTTTTCTCGGGTATACGTTTGACTGCGTGTACCCACCCATTCCCACCAGGACCTTCGACTGGTGCGCCTATGATGACGGCAGGATTGATTGTGATTTTCCGGTATCCTACCATGGCATTACCCCGCAGGACTTGATGGAGCAAATTCTGGAGGACTTCTGGGGTCACTTTCTCGGCATTGACTGGAGGTTTTACAGGTGAACATTTACGAGGCGTCAGACCTGATAGCCCATACCGAGCTAGGCTTTGATTGCGAGGCCATAAGGAAGCATTACGGGAGTGTTGCAGCCATGCTCAACATCGAAGGCTTTGAAACCGACACGGGGAAAGGGTACATTATTTTTTCATGGAAGTCGAAAACTGGAAAAACTGAACTAATTGAATGGAGTTGATTTATGGACTTTGAACCGAAACACGTGAACGGGATGCTTTGTGAGACTTACCATGAGTTTTACGAGGCACGACATGAGGCAATCAGGGAAGCAGCTGAAAGGGTGCGGGCCATGAAGGAGGCGGGAGGCGCTTTTGCTTCCATGTTTCAAGGCGCTACGCCTGACGACTTTCCCTGCATCAGAGGAACACTTTGAAGGACAAGGAGACAGCATGAACGACAACAAAACAGGAGAAGCAATGAACATTAAACTTGCACCAGAACCAAGACGAGGAAACCGCCTGAAGTGTTACAAGGCGCTTGTAAATGGCCCAATGTCCAGCCAAGCCGTGGCCCTTGCTGCCGGCCTGACGAAACAGAGGGCCAGTGAAACCCTGAGCGCGGGACGGATTGAAGGGCTGTTCGTCAAGAATGAGCACAAAAACAGGTGGGCTATTGCGCCGCTCTCGACTTACGAGCACATCCACCCGAAGTACAACGAGAAGGCCACCGAGTCTAGGCGCGTCAGGAAGGCGAAGCGGGGCAGCTACATTTCGAAGATGGCGAAGAAGCACGGAAAGTCTGAGGATGAAATTGTCCGGCTCGCTCTCCAGTACTACAACAGGAATCGTTACAGAAGGGTAAACCCTGTGCAGAAGAAGCAGGGATTCTGGGCGAGGTTATTTAACGCCTAGCTCCTTGTTCAACGCTTGATAGTGGGCAATGTCTGCTTCTAGCTGGCATCTGTCCCACTTCCAAGGCTGCTTAGATTCTTCAACCATCAGCTCGTAGGCATCCTCGCCTATCTCGATTCGGAGATTCTGAGCAAAGATGTGTTGTAGACCTTCAAGGTACGTGTTGCAGCGCACACACTGTGGCCGGCAGTTATTAACGTGGTGACGTGTGGGAGAGACTGCGCGGGAGATGTGGTGCCCGTTGTGCATCTCTTTGATGGGTCGAGTCACCCCGCAGGTGTAGCAGGATACGTGTACCCCGTCGGGAGAGTGAGAGTATCGGATCCATTTGCTAAAGACTGAATCCAGCTTCTTCTTGAGCTTTGCTATCGAAGGTTTAGCCATAAATCACTTTTACTAAGAGAGCCAGCCACCACATGAAGACTAGGTAGAGAAAGTTGGTCAGTGATTGCCCTCCTGAGAGCCGATCCTCTTCAGGTACGTCCCCATCCCTAATACCCAGCAGGTAGTTGGTGTGAGCGCATGTCGCGAACCCGAACCCCACCGACAGATAGACGATTAGAAAAAGTTCTTGTGTTTCCATCTTTACTCCTGTTATAGTGGTCAGCGAGGCGTTATGCCGGCTACCCAATCCAATGGTATCAGGGTTTCGGGCGCTGGCAAAGCGTTTTCAATCAATCAGGCTCTGTCTGTGCCCATTGACAACCTGAACCGTATCTGTGGATCACCATCAAGGCCACCGACCTTGGTGCCGCCATTGCAAGTTAAGTTTGGCGGGGGGATAGCATTGAGTACCTGTACCGCTCCGAGAGGGTGGCGTATCTGAAGGGGGATACGGGGAAAAAGGGCAATTGTGCCCGAAGGAAAAATATTGGCAAGGCGATAAGCGGTGCGAATTTCCCGACGAACGGTAGTTTACATCCACAGAATTGCGTTATAATGCGGATTCCGCAACAGGAGAAACACATGAAAACAGAAAAGAAGATGATCGAAGAGCTTGGAATGTATCACTACGTGCTTGAGGAGATTTCCACGAAGGTTGGGTTAGAAGGTCGAGCTGCGCTTGAAGAGATTAACGCGCAGCTTCGGGAGTATGTCGGCGGGCTGATTTCCGACTTGGAATATCACGCAGGCCAGCACGACCCTTCCCACGGCATTGATTCAAAGTGGCTGTGGGATCTGATTGATGAGCTGAAGGCAGAGTTCGAGTAGGAGGAGAACAATGAAAGCAAAAGAATCCACAACAAGTCTGGCAATCCAGCGAACAAAAGAGTACATTAAGGTCTTGGAGAATGACAAAGATCATCCTGCAAGGAAGATGTTAAGAGATGAATGGGTCGTGCTTGCCAAGCTGTACGAATCCCTGGATTCATAGGCGGGCCTCCACATAGTAGCCGTGGTCGCTATGGGTAAAAACTATCGTCGGTCCCGCCCTTGCATTTGCTGACGATAGAACCACACAACTAAACAGGAGAACAAAATGAGTAGATTCGAAAGGCTGGCATCCATTGACTGCCGAGATCACATCGAGAAGAAGGGTAAGTTCTCATACCTGAGTTGGGCATGGGCTTGGGATACCTTGAAGCGGGAGTGTCCTGAAGCCACGTTTACGAAGCACACCTTTGACGCCGATGGGAATACGACCCCCTATATGACGGACCACTCAGGCTTTGCCTACGTTATGGTGTCTGTCCATGTCGAGGACGAGACTCAGACAGAGGTTTTCCCTGTCCTGAATCACTCGAACAAGCCCATCCAGAACCCCAATTCCTTCGACGTTAACACCGCTCTCCAGAGGGCGCTCGTCAAGGCTATTGCCATGCTTGGCTTGGGGCTATACATCTACGCAGGCGAGGACGTGCCGGAAGGTGCATCTCCCTACACTCCGAAAGAGGAGGATGAGATGTATCGGCAGAGCGTCAAGGACGAACTTCAGGACGTGTTCAAGTGATGCTGGTCAGAACCTTGAGCGAGTGGGTTCTCTACGATGAAGATATGCTCGTAGAGGTGTTTGAGGGCGATCTGTCCGAGGAGTTTCTTCGGGACGTTATCGACGAGCATTACGGAAACCCCGCGCTATCCATAGTTGACAGGACCAAGTAATGGAAAAGCCGGGAGTGTACATGCAGTGCGTGGCAGGGTGCGACCCAAAGCACTACACCACACTGGAGGAGTTGTATGCAGAAACCCAGACAGGTTACTGGAAGGTGATTAACACCGAGACAGAATACGCCTACGTCTGCGCCGAGTGCCGTGATGCCCTTGGATTAAACGACGTAGAGCAGGAGTGGCTGGCTCAGGACGATGCCTTAAGGGAACAATCCAGCGCGATTGCCAAGGACTTCTCCGAAAAGCTGCTCAAGACTGCTCAGGATGCTGCAGAGGCCAGAAGGGGCAAGCCGGTATTAACTATAGCTGGGAGCACGCCATGAACCTGCTAAGACTTATCGAGAACGAGGACTGCCTGTCCATCTTCGTGTGGTCCAGACGCGACCCCGAAGGGTTTATAGATGCGTTCAACTCGTTCCCTCGCGGAGAGAAGATGAAGTATAAACAGGCTGTTCGCTCTATGGAGCAGCTTGGTCAAGAAGTTTTCCAAGGTTACTTGGAGGAGGCGTGTCCAGATGACCTCTGGATAGATCAAACGATGGACGAAATTGGTCCTGATAACTTTTCATACATCACGGAGGTATTACGTGGAATACGATAACAGTGGTCAAATTGCCCTTTGGGGTAAGAAACCAGATGCCGGTCCTAATGCACCTGTAGCAAAGGGTCACTTCTTCGCCCATCGGGACATTAGGGCTGGTGAGCAGATCGAGGTCGCTTTGTGGAACAATGAGTCTGACAACCCCAACGCTCCTCGCATGAAGGGCAAGGTGAGCGACAAGTACAATCCAGGCTCCCCGATTCACGACGAACCTGCTCCAGCGCCAGAAGAAGACATCCCTTTTAGTTGAGTCCGTTTTAATTCTTCTGTATAATCTCCGGACGTTAATTGATGAGATTTTTAGTAATGCAGAAGGAATGCTTTAAGTGCAAGGTAACGAAGCCTCTTGATGAGTTCTACAAGCATAAGCAGATGGGTGACGGCCACCTTAACAAGTGCAAGGACTGCACAAAAGGCGACGTTGCCGAGCACAGAGCAAAGAACATTGACAAGATCAGAGCGTATGACAGGGCCAGAGGTAATAGGCAGTCGCCGGATTACCTGAAGGGTTACCGGAAGAGGTTTCCCAAGAAGTATAAGGCCCACGGCATAGTCAGCAGGGCGGTAAGGAGCGGCAAGATGAAGAGAGAATCGGAGTGCGAAGAATGCTCATCGACGTTTCACGTTGAGGCGCACCACGACGACTACGATTACCCGCTCACTGTCAGGTGGTTATGCTCTGCCTGCCATTCGCAGTGGCACTCCACCAATGGCGAAGGGAGGAACCCTTTCTGATGGAGCTTAGACCCTACCAAGAACAAGCAATCCATAGCGTCCGACAGGCGGCTCGCAAAGGCGACGTTGTGCTACAACTTCCTACGGGTGCTGGAAAGACTGTTGTGGCGGGGTCCATGATTAAGTCTGCGCTGGGTAAGGGGAAGAAGGTGGCCTTTCTAGTGCCTTACATTTCCCTGATTGACCAGACTTGGCAATCGTTTCTTCAACAGGGCATCAAGGATATAGGTGTTATCCAATCGGATCACATGCTATATGACCCGAGAGCGGCGGTTCAGGTCTGCTCTGTTGACACGCTAGCTAGGAGGCACATCTATCCTGATGTGGATCTGGTTATCGTGGACGAGGCGCACAGACGAAGTTCGTTTGTGAATCGCTGGATGAAGTCGGACACCCTCTTTGTCGGCCTCACGGCAACACCGTGGTCCAAAGGAATGGCTAATCACTGGTCAAGCCTTGTAGTTGGTGCCACGATGCGTGACATGATAAGCGCAGGGTATTTGTCTGACTTCCGAGTGTTCGCCCCGTCTACACCTGACCTGCAAGGGGTCAAGGTTGTCGCTGGTGAGTACCATCAGGGGCAGCTATACAAGAGAGTGGCTAACGCTACCCTCATCGCCTCGATTGTTGATACGTGGCTGGAGAAGTCTACGCAAGAAAAGACAATCCTGTTCGCTGTCAATCGGGCACACGCTGCAGAGCTTCAGGCAAGATTTATGGAGCGGGGCGTTAACGCAGCGTATATCGACGCACACACCTCATTGCAAGAACGAGAAGGTATCAGGATGGGCTTCCATTCAGGAGATATCCAAGTGGTGTGTAACGTCGGCTGCTTGGTGGCTGGTGTGGATTGGGATGTAAGAACCCTGATCCTCGCCACGCCCACTAAGAGTGAGATCAAGTATGTCCAGATGGTCGGCAGAGCATTGAGGACTGCGGAAGGAAAGGACCACGCCCTGATTCTCGATCACTCTGACACCACTCACAGGTTAGGGTTCGTCACGGACATTCACCATGACGAGCTGGACGACGGTACGCCCAAGAAGGACAGGAAGCAGAGAGAGAAGCCAGAGCCGAAGCCTTGCCCGAAGTGCGGCGCACTGAAGACTGGCCCCATGTGTAACGCATGTGGTTACAGGTATATTCCTGAGTCTCATGTCGAGAATGAGCAGGGAGAGTTGGTCGAGGTCAAGCAGGTTAAGAAGCAGTACACTACCGAGAGAAGGCTTGAAACGTATGCAATGTTGTTGCATCACGCGAGAAGCCGAGGAATGAAAGATGGATGGGCATATCACAAATGCAAGGAAATAACCGGATCATACCCCAACAAGAAGGTGGCACCCATTCCTCCCAGCGAGGAAGTAGCTGGCAAGATCAAGCATCTTCAGATCAAATGGGCGAGGGAGAAAGGGAGAGATTCTGGAGGGAGCGTTTCCAGGAAGCAAACAGAGAAGCGTTCGAGCTAAAAGAAGAGAACTTGGAGTTAAAGTGGGAAGTAGAGCAGATACAAAAACATTTAAACAACGCAAAGCAGAGATTGCGGAACGCCGAAGAATGGTGGAGGAAAAAGTCAAACAAGGAAGCCTGTCGAACCTCAAACCGATGTGGGATTTAATCGGAATGGATGCCTCTGTCTGGCTGTCTGAACAATGGTGGGACCGTAAGTGCGGGCTGAGAGAAGTAGACGGCCTCTATATCAAACCACACCTATACTGGAGCTGATATGCACATATACGACATTATAACACCCGAGTTTGAAGATGAGGTGATTGAGCACTTCCTCAAAACCCACCTAGATATCGCAAAGCAGTGTATCGAAGAACTGGACGAGGATGCCGCCGACTACGCAGAAATCCGAGATGCCTGCGAGGTGCTCTTGAAGTATGCGGGGGTGCCGGAATGAGTGATGACAGTGAAAAGGTTGATCTGGAGCGCCTTTGTAAACTCTGCATAGACAACGGATTCAGCACCGGACATGCAGACACGGCTATCGGGTTTGCCGGAGAGTGTGTTGCCAATCTGCTCGATGGCAAGAAAAAGATCGAGCAACTACAAGCCAAGATAGAGAAGGCGGATGCGCTGGTCAACAAGCTTAATGAGATTAAAGACCTCGGACATACGGCTTACCACGGGAAAGGCTACACGCTGGCAACGATGATTGAACAAGCCCTAACCACCTATCAGGAAGAAGAAACTGCTTGGCAGTGCCCATGGTCGCTTATACCAGTGGATGATCCAGATGCGCGATACGCAACCTGTAGGCCGGGGGCATGATGGCTAAAGAGATGAGGATGGACGCTGTTCAGAGTCGAGAGGCTATGATTCAGTGGATTACAGAGACCTCTGCTGTCCTGGATATGCAGTATCCGGTAGACGTGAGAATCACCACGCACGACACGGTTCTGGACTGTTATGCAGTGTTCTGGATCTGGATGAGGCATATCACCAAACACCTGAAAGACAAGTGGCCGGACGCATATTTCATGCTTGACGCTCAGGGAGAGATGATGCACGACATGATGTGCATGATGTTCCTTGGCAAGACTAAGCCTATGAAAATAGGGAAAACAGTGGTAGACTCAAGACAGCGAACACTTACCAGCCCGAAGATGAACAAGGGGGAGATGGTAGACTTCCTTCGAAAGATTGAGGAATGGTCCATCAAGATAGGTGTTACGCTACCGCAACCACCATCGGAGTACAGCAATGAATAGAGTCATTGTGTTTACTTGGACAGATGCAGAGGGGTCTAGCCCAGAGTCGGGTTGGACAGATGCAGAGCCAGGAATCTATGAGGGCAACTGTCTTTCTGCGGGGATTGTGTTTGCAGAGACCCCAATCAGCTTTCTCTTGGCTGGCTCTACCGATGGGACACACGCCCTTGCCACACACGAAGTACCGAAAGCAATGATTCACAGAGTCCTGATGGACGAGGAGTTTTAGATGGAATACATTTACACAGTAAGAAAGTTGGGAGGCAAGCCTGTAGCCCTGACGCGCAATGGCAAGGTTATCATGGGGCATGACTCTAGGTATGACGGAGAGTCCTACATCGCTGACAGACCTGAGAGTCAGGCGGTCACTGTTGCGGTCGACTACTTCAAAGGCGTTCTGGCGAAAACCACCAAGGTAGCCGATCTGTCCCGAAACCGGAAGGCAGACATAAAGACAGCCAGATCTGCGGGAATGCCGATACCAGCAATAGCCCGCTCATACGGCCTGTCTACCACCGTAATCAAGCAGGTTTTAAGGAATGCGTAGGCGCTTAGAAAAGGCGTTAAACTCGACCTACAAGCCGCTGAGCGGGGTCGAACCGTTCGTGTGCTTCTATTGCGGCGAGAGAGCAGACACCGTGGACCACGTTCCTCCGATCAGTGTCGCTCCGCCAATTACAGAAATGGACAGGTTCAAGGTTCCGTGTTGCTCGGATTGCAATAAAAGGCTTGGAAACTCGCTCCAGCCTAACCTGAAAGCCAGAGCCGAGCACCTGCTGTCCAAGGTGGAGGGAGAGTGGGGAATCCCGGTGCAAAGCAGGCGCGACCTTCGGCAGTATGGGCCAAATCTGAGAGCGTACATGTTGGCAGACAAAGATGCCAAAAAAACGAACTTACGGCGGCTCCAGAGGCTAAAAGAGCGAATTCAATGCCCTACACACGAATAGCCATTTTTGTCCTCTACAGCCCTTTGTTTATGCGGCCTCGTTTGGGTTAGATAGGGGTTTAACGACATGATTGGCGCACTATTTGAGGATTTAGGATGATTGATACACTAATGACGCACTCAGTCGGAGCCAATCCGATTCAGAATGCGGCGCGGTATAGCCACAATTCAATCCAAGGACACCACCACTCGGTCTTCGGTATATCCTACAATGCGGATATGAACAATCTCCGCTGGCATATGTCGGTAGGGTGTCTTTTAGACCAGAACAGCCCTGCGGCCAGATACGGCAAGCAGGCAGTCCTCAAGCGCCCCATTCTAGGGTGCGGTGTGATCGAGGGCGACAAGGGTAACTTCCTGGTCGTATCAGACCTACATATACCTTACCATCACCCAGATTCATTTAAGTTTCTCAAGCAGGTGCATAAGGCTTATAATTGCAAGCATGTCATTTGTGTAGGGGATTTAGTGGACAACCACTCAGGCAGTTATCACGAATCCGAACCGGACGCTTACGGCCCAGAAGAAGAGTATGGGCTGTCTATCAAGTACATGCAGGAGCTGCAGAGCATCTTCCCCAAGATGGTTATCACTCCAGGCAATCATTGCTTGATTCCCCAGAGAAAGGCTAAGACTGTTGGATTACCAGCTTCCATGCTGTCCAACTTTAACCGGATATACGACCTTGAGAATACTTGGAAGTGGGTCGATGTCCATAAATTTGATAGCGGCAACGGAAGACCTGTACTTGTTCCTATGCGGTTGAACAAGAAGGGTTGGGACGGGAAGATTTAATGCCGTGGTGGGGATATGCGGTGATGTTTGGCGTGATGTTCTTGGAGGTGTTCTGTGCATCCTTCCAGAACCAGAACGCCATCTACCGGAAGTGGTTGTGGATACCGCCCACATCTTACATGATGACTGCTGCGAAAGTTGTTAACGTATCCGTATTGGCTACGCTTGCAGTAAATCAGGATTTCTACGCACTGGCCCTGATGGGGGTCGTGGTAGGCACAGCCGGATGGACTGCTCAATATGCAGCGATGTGGGTACATAACGGAAACCATAAGAGGAAATTTGGATGAATGGATGCCCATACGCGAACTGCACATTCCCGAAATGCGACTGTACAGCGTCAATCACTACAGGAGGAGAGATGAACATACTGGAAAAAGCCAACGAGCTGGTTAACGGAGATCGCCAGCAAGACTACGGCGACCCTTGGATAAACCACGCAAGGATTGCCGCATTGTGGCAACTGTATCTAGTCGGCAGGTTTGGTGACTTCGAACGCGATGACGTTTATGTTAGCAACCGTCGGGTGGATATCGAGGCAACAGACGCGGCTATGATGATGATTTTGGTCAAGGTCGCTCGATTAATGGAGTCGCCAAATCACACGGATTCTTACGTGGATCTGGCAGGTTACGCCCAAGTCGCACAACGATGTGCCGAGGTTGACTATGGAAACGAACAAGACGTTTAGTGACAAACTGATGTATCGGGTCGATGCTAGAGTGATTAGCTGTCGAGAGAGCAAGGGGCCGTCAGAAAGGCAGCAAGGCTTTCTTGAGGGTGTCGAGATGATGCGAGAGCACATCAATAACAGTATTTGTGTCCTCCTGCAAGTAGAGGAGCGGGAGCAGGAGAACCCGCCCGAAGTAGAGGCTCACATTCAGAGGCAGGAGAACGAAGTTGACTAACGTAATAAGCCTGACAGAAAAACAGATTGAAGCCGCAACCGTTCATTGGCTTCACAACGAGATGAGCATGTACGAGTACGTATCGGAGGAATGCGATGGGCGCCCGCTCCCCGATGTTTATTGGGCGATGAAGACTTTGCTCGATCACCTTCGGGGCGACGAAGAGCCAATATGGGTATATGAGGAGGAGGATGAAGTTGATTAATCTGATAAGCTTGACAGACGAACAGGAGCAAAAAGTGGCTCGGCATTGGCTGTGCGACTTGGTTAGCTTTGCAGATTATGTGTCTGAGCAAGGGGACGGGGCCGCACTTGAGGACGATGTGTATTACGGGGCCAAGAGCTTGATTCGCTACCTAGATGATCTCGATAAGATCGCAAAAGACTTGGAAGAAGAAAATGATTGATTTCTGGGAAGCTGTGCTTGATGGGCTGCTTGTCGGGATTCTGTTCTGGATTCTCTATTCGCTGGTGGCCTCGATAGCCTTTACTCCGATGAACGTGGCGCTGTGTCTGGTTATAGGTATAGCCCTGACAACCATCTCGAAGGTGTTGGGCCGTGATTAGGGTGGTCCTGCTCCTGCTCCTTGCCTTTCCAGTCAGGGCGGGGTATTACGAGATCTGGTGCAAGCGTGGACATGCTGACAAGGTGTACGTGCATGTCAAGGAATACGCCCAAGGATGGGACTACTGCGGATGCTCGGGCAGGAATGCTTACAAGAGGGAGTGCAAGCCGAAGCACAGAGACGCTCAGGCAAGGCAGAACGAGATAGACCGCCAAGAGAGGGTTGACAGAATAGTGGATATGCTGCTGGGCAAGCCTCCCCGCTCAAAAGAGAGAGGAGGCTATGCAGAAGATTATTGAGAGGGAGCTTTCTCCTCCTGTTCCTGGCGAAGCAACTCAAGAATAACCGCCCTGTCTGCGCGAAGCTCTCTGAGCGTGTTCTTGTCGCTTGAGTACCGCTTAATACCCTTGTCCGTTGCCGAGAGCAGTTGGGCATAGAACTTCGCCCTGTTCTTCTTGCTGAGCATTTTTGCAACCGCAAACACAGAGAGGCCAGCTCCCGCCCCAGACATAATTGCCGCAGGAGTCAGCCCAACCATTGCTGCTACGGACGCAGCACCACCGATAGTGGCAGCTAGGGCCAGAGGGGTTGATGGAAGATTCAGGCCGTCGTGCACCTTGGCCCAAGTCCTCTTGATCGCGTTGTCGGCCAATCCCTGAGACCGCATTCTCAAATGGTCCCTTGCGGTGTAAAGGTTGTGCATCCGATCAAACGCTTCCGCAACATTATCCCCGGGCGTGGCGGCTTTAATCACGTCATTGATTGCGCCCCTGACATAGGAGGCGGCAACGCCTTTGGCCGAAGCAACTTCCGGCTCTAGTATGTCTTTCGACTCGAACTCATTAACAAGTTTGTCGAATCGCTTCCTGGCCTCGTACAACCCCATGACCGTCCCATCACTCTCATCAATGATCTTGAGGGACATGTCAATATATTTTTTGACCTGACGCTGAGCAGCCTCGGAAAGATTGAGCGAGCCATAGGCGTCGGACGTGTCGGCAAACCTTCTCTCAAAGTATTCCTTTAGCTTTGGCAGTCTTGGGTTTCCCGCCCTGTTTATGAACGCGACGACCTCTTTCCCCTGATCTTCGATTGCCTTGCTTGTGACGTTCTCCATCTTCACGAGGTTGTCCGTCGGGTCCAGCTCGTCCACTGTGGCTAGGGCATCCCTGACGCGGACCTCCCTATCGGTTGGGAGATAGCTTATCGTGCCTAGCGTGTCGTCATTGGCAACCCATGTGCCGCCATAACCAGCCTCCCTGGTAGTTAGAGGGTCCATCACCTTGTCGATTGCTGATCGCTTCTGGTCATACGATATCTTGGCGGACCTCTTTCCCGCATCATCCGCCAGCCCTGTTATGCTCGGCCTCGGCTTCGGGGCCATGATGGTGGAAACGTCGATGATGGACTCAAAAGCTTCTGCCGCTTGAGGGTGGTCAAGAGACCAATCCTTGTACGCCTGATAGCCCTCTGTCGCCTTCTGTAGCGCCGTCTGAACCGCAGGGTTCTCCCTTGCCTCAGCCCATGCCTCGGCCATGCCTTCCTTTACAACATCTGGAGTGATGGCAACGAGGCCCTGCATAGCAATTTCGCCACCACGCCTAACCATCTCAGATGCTTGAACAAGCTCCGCCTCTATCTGAGTTGGCGCTCGGCCTCCAGTCAGGCGCTCCGTCCGCCGCTGCACCTCGCCATAAGAGCCGCTTAGAATATCGTCTACGGACATGTCGGACAGCCGCCGAGAGGCCCCGCTGAGGTAGGGGACTTCCATTTCGTACACCGGCTTGCCCTGCCGAGCAACTTCGTCTACAGTTGGCTTTCCGAAGTCAGGAAACGCATCTCCAGCCTCTGCCGCCAGCTCGTTTGCAGCAGCAGCATCGCCCTCCCGGAGCGCCATGGAGATAGCGTCAAGGTAGTCTTGTTCGGTAAATTCACTCACCCTTTTGGCCCTCTCTAGCCCTCATGAGGAAGTTATTTGCTGCTGGACTCCTGCTGGCGGGAACTTCTGCCGCATCTGGAATCTCAAAGTCTCTTGAGAAGAAGGCCAAGGCACCAGCGCCCTGCTCGCCTAGAGCTTCCCTAACCCTGCCATGGGTCGTCTGGTACCGCTTGATATTTCTCTGTGCGCCCTTTTCTAGCTCGGACAGGATTCTTTTAAGAGACTCGGCATCCATGGTAATCTCGCCACCGACAACCTTCTTGGCGTACTCTCGGTCAGCATCAGAAAGCCCCGTACCAGCACCAAGATTGGTTATGTACTCTGCGACGCGCTTGCCGGACTCGGCCACGTAAACTTCTGTATCTTGAATGCTAGAGTTCAGGTCCCCAATGGGGAATCCGAAAGCCTTTGCAATTTTTGAAAGTTCCGTCTTTGTCTCTGCAAGAGAGCCGGTAAACATGTTGTCTATGGTGGGCTTGGTTCTGCGAATCGTTCCAAGGGCATCCGCCGATTTCTTGGCAGCGTCATACTGCTCGGCAAAGCTCTTTGCGCCCTCTTTGCCTAAGTCCTCGGCAAACTTGTTTGAGACGTTTTCTACTTTGCTCACCTCTGGAGCCTTAGACAAGCCAAGACCCTTCGCTTCTATCCAGCCTTTCTCTTCATCCCAGACAAGGCCATCCTTGACTCTGTAGGTCTCTACCTCTCCAGAATCATTCAGGAAGAACTCAAGATCGCCACCCTGGCCCGAGATGAACGTGTTGAACGCATCGTCAGACATTTCTGCAAGACCAAGAGACTTGAACTTGATTGGGTCAATACCAACGCCCGAAGCCATCGCCTTCCTGGCGCTCGGGTTCATTGAGGGCATGTCATCGAGGGCCTTCTTTCTCAGATCCTTCATGGTGTCCAAGAGGGTCGCCGCATCAGCGGAGTTTAACGCTTGTATCTGCTCGGCAGGAAGGCCCGCTTTTGTCGCAGCATCAACGACCTTGGCCCTCTGGTTCTGGAGCCGCCTCATCTCTCTAGCAGACTCGCCCATCTCTATCGCGGTTTTTGTGTCGCCGTCCCTTTGCGCGATTTGCGAACGAGCCTCGTACCACTCCGCAGAGCCTTGCAGATGCTTCGACAGCTCTGCCGCATCAGCATCACGCTTCTTCTTGTCGGCGTACTGGTTAGGCACGTTACCAATGGCCGTACCCAGATCGAACAGGCTTTGGGTCATTGCTGGACGCCCGAGGTTGCTCAGGAATCCTTGTGAAAGTCTAGCCATGATAACTCCTTATTTAAACAATCCGCCGAGCGATGCTTCGGCAATTCTCCCGCCCAGACCACCCACAATGTTGGCCTGACCCAATGCAGACTGAAGCAGGGCGTCGAGTCCCGTGGCGTAGGTTTCTCCATACGCCTGAGATTGAGCCAAGAGGTTCAGTCTTGCCTGCTCCTGTGCAGTCATTCCAGGCTGCAGCGCGGAGATCATCTGTGCCTGCGGAACATAACCTGCTGCCAGCATACCAGTGCCGAGTCGAGCTTGACGGTCTTGCTCTTGTCCGGCGAACTCCATAGCGTTCAGCATGGCTGCGTTCCTGGCCTCCTCCTGCGCCTTAGCGAGGGCCAGTTCTTGTGGTGTACCACCAAACATGGAGGTTCTGACACCACTTCGACCCTGATTGAACAGTCTCTGTTCTAATGCGAGGCGTTGACGCTCTTCCTCTGGAGACATGACCGCTCGCATTCGGTTATACACCTCTTGCTCTCGTTGTGCAGTAGGCATTGCTGCTTGGTCAAAGAACATGCTCGCTTGTTGGAGCGCCTTGTTGTACATGGCCTGTTCTTGCGGAGACATTTGGAGTTGAGACACCCCATCCTGGTTGACAGAGAAACGCCCCCCAGTACCCGTGGTGACCGTGTATGGTCGGAACTCCATTCTGCTAGAGAGTCGGTCAGCAAGACCTTCTGGCCCAGCAAACTCTCCGTATGCTCGTTCTCCAATTTCTGCAAGCCGGTCATAGCCTTCCTTTGCAAGAAGACCGCCAGCTACTGCCCCACCACCGCCAATGAGATTTTTCCAAAATTCTTCCATTATAGTATTCTACCCGTCAGTGCAAGCACGTTAATCTCCTGTATCGACAACTCTGTGCCGTCAATGTCTACTTCAATTCTTATTGACAGCGTAGCCCCGCTGCCATTCGCGTTCACGGGCTTCCTGATGACAATGATGCCTCCGCTGAACTGGCCTATGTTATACTGGGCCACGTTAAACTCTGCTGATGCGTCAGAGTCCACGACGATAGTCTTTGACCCCTGCCTGGAACCAAAGTCATATTTCCACTTGAGGGATACGTCCTGACCCGACCCGCCGATGATGGTCGGGCGAATCTTCTTCAGGAGCTTTAGTGTAGCCGCGTCTCCGAAGGATAATTCCGGGCTGGAATAAACCATCCTATAGGCGGTTCCATTATCATCGTAACCGGAATAAGTCCCAATGCCGTCTGACGACCCAATCCTCAAATCACCATCAAAGGTGGATTCATAGCACGTCCATAAGGTGTTGGGCCATCTTGTTACCCTGAAAGACCCGTCCTCTAGCTGCTGCCTTACATCGAAGCAGTAAGTCGTTGTTCCGCCAACAAAGGTAATCAGGTAAAAGTTTTCCTCGGGGTGGTAGACAGAGCGAAAGTAGGCGGACTCAGAATTAATCAGAGTTATAATGTCATCGGTAATTGTGTTGGACAGCCTTGCGATAGGCAGAGAGTTCTCCTGAATGGTTCTACCAAGACCTCTCAATCCATCCTTGGCGAGAAACAGCAGGTCTTTGCCGGTGTTCTGTACAGTGTCCCTGTCCACACACCCGATACCGCTGATCGTGTCGGATATCGCCATGTTCGCCGGATCGTCAGCGCCCGAATAGACGATGATGGACTCTCTACCAAACACCACCAAGAAGTCATTGTGCGCCGCAAGAGCCACAATCTCATCATAGCCGTTAGGCCACGCCTCTTCTACGTCGATAGAACCCGAGCTACCACTACTCCAGTTGTGCCCCTGCTGAAGGTCTGACCAGTAGATTATATTTGGGTTTCCGTTTACGTCTGCAGTGAACAGCCTTCCCCACGCTGCAAGCACCTCATTGCCGTACATCGTAGATGATACCCCGTGGGCACCGCTGACAGAGGACATTTTAGTGACGGCCCCAAGGGAGTTGGAGTACACCAGAGGCTCTTGTCCGGCCTGAAAGAAGTACAGGTGGTCATTAAAGTTGACCAGTTTCCAGTTGTCGTTCGATACCGTGTACGAGGCTGGGGTGGCGTCAGTCAGGGTTGTGGTTCCAGAGAGGATCTTGTTATTTCCTACACTGAAGACCAGCGTATTACCAGCAGAGTCACGAAACTCCTTGATCGCCCTCAGAGAGTCCGAGCCTAGCTCCGTCTTGGTTTCTGTGACAACCGAGTATCCTTTTCTTGATGCGAGCCTACCCCTGCGGTCAATCACCGCATTATCGGCAACCTCAGCGAAAGACGGGTCTTGCGCCAAGGGAGAGTCCTCGGTGTTCACCCCCTTGAATGCCGGGGCGATGAGGTTGATACTCTTGAGTGGTTGCGCCATTATGGAGTGTACCAGATAAATTCTTCAGGGTGTCGTGATACGTCAATCGCAATCGCGTCCGACAGGAAGTTGTTGGCAATTTCAAAGTATTCCTGCGTAGACGTACCTCCGGTCTCGCCACGCTCCCTCGCTGCAAGGGCAAGGGCAAGGTGGATAACAGGGTTCTCCGGAATTGCCAGTGTGTCAGAGTCTGAACTCAATACGTTGTCTCTAATAACTGAATCCACGTACAGCGTGTAAACACCATCGGGAATAGGGTACAGTTGGATCTGTACATCACCATTACCGTCCAGTCCGTCTACAAAAGTGTACTTATTCGGTGACTGAGATAAAGCAGTATTTAGCAGGTTCTGCTTGTCAAACCACTCGTTAGTCTGGTATAAGACCTCCCAATCGGAGGTGTCGTTCCAAACGTTCAGAATCTCCCCATCATGCCCGTAGCCGGTCAGGGAGTAGGTGTCGTCATCCGCCGCAGTATTGATGGTGATTCGGCTTCTCAGTTCTGTCCACTCGTGCGCCGCAGCAACGAGCACCCTGGCGTCATTCACAAAGTCGCCAATCATGGTGCTGTAGTCTGTCTCTGATACAGTAGCCACCGTGTTCTCTCGAAGCCTTCTCAGCACTGCGTTGACTAGGTTTAAGTAGGTCATCAGATCATACCTTGAAATAAACTTTTCTGAATGATTCTGTCAAGCTGAATCATCGGGTCTGTTGGGTCATAAATCACGCTTCTCGGTGCTTGCAGGTCGTATCCCAGGCCTCCCATGTACGGACTCGAATCAAATAGTCCTCCACCGCCTCCTCCACCGGACCCTCCACCGGATCCTCCACCGGACCCTCCAGTGCTGAATGGGGAGTCTTGGCTTTCAGTGGCTCCACCACCGCCATCGCTAGCATCAAGAGGGATAACAGGACCATCTCCGTCGCTAGTGTCGAGAGGGATAACAGGACCATCTCCGTCGTCGCGAAGATCAAGAGGGATAACAGGGCCATCGTTTCCGTCAGTATCGGGAGGAATAACAGGACCACCGCCTCCGTCAGTAAGCGGTGTTTCGTCTGGTGTATCTGAGCCAGATGGGGTGTCGGTAAATCTCGGCTCGTCATCCTCTTCATCAATAATGGGAGGCTGTTCCGTAGCCGGCTTGTCGTCCTTATCTTCTTCCTCGTCGGGTGCTTCGCCACCCAGTGGTGGTTTGATTTGATCCGGCTTATCAGTTGTTGGTTCGCCAGTAATCAGTTCATCAACAGGCTGATCGACGGATGGCGTAAGGTCGGCCTGCTCGCTAACAGCGTCCAGAGGCGTCTCAGGGGCTTCTGGGGGCGTGTTGAGAATATCTACCACTTCACCAAGGATGGCTCCTGTCAGCCAAGCGTTGTCGTTCAGGAAGTCCTCAGCAGGACCGCCGTAGATGGTCCCGATGATATTCCCTGCGGCATCGAGTATGTTTCCGTCACCGCTTACTGTGCCACCAATCTCCTCAAGAATGCCTTCAGCTTGGTCTATCAGCTTTTCAGGCAGGGATTCAACCTTCTCCCATACACCCTGAACAGCTTTCCTGATCGCAGTGCCGGCAGTGATATTTCCGTCCTTATCCTTTAGTTCAATCTCAAAGATGCCTAATGGTCCTGGCAATCCGATGTTGCCGATGAGGTCGATAGATCCGTCGCCGTTCACTCGTGTACCGAGACCGCCACCCCGAAGCATCTGTTCTTCCAGCCATTTCATGAGGCGGTCTTCGATGGGGGTAGACGCCGTTCCCTTCAGCTCCTCGAATATATCCCTTGCCTGACCTTGGAAGCTGTTGAGCAGGGATTCCTCATCCAGACCCGAGAGGTCGCCGTCAGTCAAATCCTGATCGACAATGTTCGGGTCTTCGATCTGTGAGTCAATAGCGCCCACGGAGTTCTGCTCGGACTGATTTGCCAACATTCCGCCACGACCAAACTCCGGTGCCAGAGACGGATCATTGGCTATTAGATAGTCTTTCTGTTCGTCTGACAGGTGAGCGAATCGTTGTCCAGCATTCGTCCTATCACCGTTCTTTAGCCACCAGTCGAGTGCGCCCTTGTTCTCCACGGCGGGTTCGTCCGAGTAGATAGGCTCCAGTATAGACTCGTCTTCAGGCGCTTCAGGCACTTCAGGCACTTCAGGCACAAAGTCTGTATAGTCTTCTGTCGGAGGCCCGCCAGGGAGTGGCCCGTCGTCGAGCGAAGGCTGCGGTGTCGGGTTCGGAGGCGTCGGTCCGGTATTCGGCGGCTCGTCCTCAAACCTTGGCTGATCCCTGTAATTTGCCTGAACAGAAATAAAGTGATCGACGTTTGGCCGAATAAACGAAGGGACATCCTCAATGTTCAGCGCCCCCGAAATAACGCCTTTCCCCCAGCTCCTTATCGCATCCCCAAGACTCTCGGTGAGAATTGACCCCGCGCTATTGAGAAAGCCGGGGTATAGGTCTTCTGCAGAACCGCCTTGGCCGGGAAATATTCCACCAGTGCCAGGGGCGCTGTTATCTGTCAGGAGGCCGTTCTGCCACGGGCCGCTGGGTCGCACATTGTAGTTGCTTACAGCCGCCCACGCATCCTCCGGTCTCATCGGGGGCGGTGTTAAGTCGCCAATCCAACTCACCAGTTACCTCCAGCAGCAATAGCTCCGCCTAGACGAACGCCCAGCCAGTATATTCTTGCCTTCCACGCGGGAACGCCTCGTTCGATCAATGCCAATCTAAAATACTCGTCACAAATCTTTCTGGTCTCAAACCTTCGAGAGTACATATGGTCATGGAATACTGCTGGCTTCCTCGATCTACCAGTCTTGCTAAACAGGTTTCTCAGGCCAATAGGGATTGAGGCTAGGTCAGTCTCAAACCCTCTAGGCACGAGATATACGCCTCCGGGGAGGTCGTCGTGATGCCACATAACATCCTCAGTTACCAGGAAGTATCCCGGCTTCTCGTCAATCGTTCTCAGATTTAGCGGGCTGAACAACCGTTCTCTCCCTGAAATAGCAGAACTCAAATCCCATGCCGGTTACGCAACGAGTGTCAGCTCCCGGCGTTGTAGCTGCATCGAGTAGAGCTGCGCCTGATTCAGTGGAAATCGTTCCGCAACCGGCGAGCAATGTCAAGCAAACTAAAACAATAAACTTCTTCATTTGTGCAATCCAAATAAGTGAACGAACCATGCGGTAAGAGCGCCGGTGCCGGTAACGAATAGGCCGGTCATGACGGTCTTGAGTATCCGCACGATATGCTTGTTGAGCTGAGCATCCAACTCCTCCATGAAGCCGTCCTTTGTCAGCATTGTTTCCTTTATCTCTGACAGCTCCTTGTCCTGATGATCTGCACGCTTGTGCATCGCTTCAGCAGTCTTGCCGCTGTCGTGTAGCTTCTCAATCAAATTGTCCATCTGGTGATTGACTGACTGCAGGCCGATCTTTAGATTCGCTAATTCTTTCTCCGTCTGATCTTTATGCGCCAAAAAATCCTTTTCGTTCACGGCTCCCCCCTAGAGTTCCGCTATCTTCTTTCTCCGAACGCCCAGAGCATTGCCGACTGCCGCCTTGTATGCTGCTGCGTTGGTCAAGATCCTGCTCACCATGTCGGCGCTGTTAACCTTCTTCGCCTGTTGGTTTTTCAATAGGCAAGCCGAGCCGGTAACTCGCGGCGCGATCAGGTAACAATACTCCCTCGCTTTCAAGCGTATTTATTGCGGCGATATATTCGTCGTCCTTGTAGTTAATCTCAACATCGCGCTTATACGATAAAACTCGCATTTGGTAGCGGATCGCGTCGGACGTTTCGGAAATCGCTGCGGCTCGAAATGCTTCCGCTGTCGAAAAAGAATTTAGCAAATCGACCGGCTTGAAGTCATGAGTGTGCGTTGGATTGACGTTAGCATCTTGGATTTTTTCAAAGTCGCCCGGATGCATCAATTCCATAAATTCCTGCGTAGCAACAATCGGTTGCCCGGTACTTACGATTTTATATCTCACGCCAATATCTCCAGAATTTCGATTATGACGCACCCATCGCCGCCGGGTGCACAAGTAAGAGTGTCGCCGGAAAATGAAGGTATCGCCGCGCCGCCGCCGCCGCCGCCGGGGTAACCTCCTTTGGCTTGCGTAAGGCTTGAGCCGCTGCGATTTGTGCCGCCGCCTCCAGAAAACGCACCGCCACGGATTCCCGCTGCGCTGGAAGTGCCGTAACCGCCACATCCGGGCGGCGGAGTTACCGAGCTTGGATACCCAAAAGTACTGAGTTTTAACGCCTCAAAAAGGCCACGGGAAAATATGGCTTCTAAAGAACCTTGCTGGCCAGAGTTAAACGCTTCACCTAAAGGCGGGTCGCCGTTGTCAGATCCGGAAGCGACATCACCAGCATCCATAATATTTGAGCCACCGTATGTGTACACATTAGAGCTGCCTGTCGTCACCGTATTGTCGCCGCCCCGTCCACCAGTACCGCCACCGCCAGTTGAGACTCTTGGGAGCGCCGCTGCACTAACCACGGCATCTCCGCCCCGGAACCCATTAGCATCGACTCCAACAGCCCCACCGCCAGACATTGCGCCAGCATTCGCCAACCCGGAAGTGGTAACCTCTGCATCACCACCCCGGCCTCCGTCAAAGGTAAACAGTTCCCCAGCGCCGCCAGTGCCGCCCGCGCCGCCTGAAACTGACACGCCCGTCCCTGCCGATGCTGAACCTTGCGCGCCGCCCGATCCGCCATTCGCAGTTATAGTCGTTATACCAGTTCCGGAAAATGAGGATGTGCCGCCGCCGTTTCCGGCATTTCCTACATTTGCCGTGGTTATGTCGGCACCAGCCGCGCCGCCCGCGCCAACGGTTACCGTATAAGTGACAGCTGGATCGAGAATTAAAATACTTCCGCTATGCTCCCCTGCTCCCCCGCCGCTAACGGCTGTACACAACCCGCTTACTGTATTGCTTCCACCCGATCCGCCGCCGCCAATGCAATGAACAATGGCTCGCATTCTGAAAGGTGGGGACCATGTTGTCGATGCACGAAACTCCCGATAACCGACGATTCCGTCTTTTGAAAATAGTTCACTTGCATTTGTCATTTTATAGCTTCACCTTCCATCCGTCTTGCGTTGCGTACTGCAGCGAAAAGTATTTTATCTTTACATTCCAAACCAAATCCTCGGAGGCGTCCTCGATCTCGGAACCATTCCGCCCGCAGGTTAGCGCCTCCTCGCGCGGATCGGAGCCGTTCACAAATAGAAACCCGACCTCGTCGCCTTCGGTTGGCGTAGCTGGCAACGTCATAGAAAAAGCGCCGCCGGTTGTGTCGATCTTATAAATACTCCCGGCCACTGCCGTAAACGTCGAGGTGCGAACGGTCGAGTCGATAGACAATCCGCCCGCCGCCGTTACTTCAAAATCGAGCGTTCCGTCCGAATCTTGATAAGTTACGGTTATGTTGGTTTCGGTATTGCCGGTGACCATCGCACCAACAATGTCCTGAACTTGCTCAGTCGTTAAGGTTGCGGTGATGAACCCGGCGTCGTTGGTAAAGGTGGAAAGGTTCGCGCCAACTAAGGCATAGTTTCCGAGGTCGCTTATCTGGCTCTCGGTAATACTCAAGGCCGCTTCATGTTGGGTTACGTTCGATTCCGCAACGCGAGCATCGACAAGCGTGTTGGAACCTGTGTCAGTAAGTGGTGCGCCGTCAATAGTAATCGGAGAGATGAATACCGGGCTGTTTGAATTTGCCTTGCTGTTTACCGCGACAGCAATGTTGTCGAACTCGACCTCAAACTCAGCACCCCTGATGATCTTGTCAGAGTCGCCAGACGGCAATGTGTCCTTGGCCGCGAAGTCGGTACTCTTGGTGTAGTTGCTCATGTCAGCCTCTTAGTCCTGAACGCCAGATACTTTCTGTGTTTAAAAAGAAGGCGGGGCTGTTACACCCCGCCGACTTAGGCTTACTCAGGTACAGCGAGTACAAAGCCTGCTTCTGGACGGTATACTTCTACACCGTAGAGGCAGTCAGCAGTGTACAGGTTGGACAGGTATTCCTGCTTGTACTGAGTCTGAGAGCGTACTGACAGCTGCTCTGCGAGAACGATAGCGTCTCGGTGGAACAGGAGCGCAGCGCGAGTAGCGATGGTTGCGGCAGCAGTGTTGTCACCAACAGCTTCGATAGTCGCACAGTTAGACGATACATACACGTCTACACCGTACAGATTACCGATGAGGCCGGTGTTGGTAGTGGTGCCGCTCACGAAGTCAGAAGACACGTAACGATCAATGCCCATAACAGAGTTGCGTACAGAAGGCGGGATGATAAGGTTACGCATTTCCATAGGAACGTCGTTGTCATCAAGCTTCTGGATCATGTCGCGGAAGAAAGCATCCGTGAACACGTCAGTAGCCACCTGGGTGTCGTCAGTGTACTGAGTCGTAGTGCCGTTGTCGTTGAAGAAACAGCCAGTGTGCTGGTAGTCAGTTTCAGCAACAGCGTCATCGAACACAACCGCACCGCCGTTACCGAAGCCTGTACCGCAAGAGTGCAGGTCAGTGTCCACACGCTTGGCCAGGGCATAACCTGCGTCTTGAGTGTAGAACTGTCGGAGGCTGGACAGAGCCTGAACGTCAACGATATCCTCGATCAAACGAGAGTATTCAAAGTGACGATCAATGTCGATTTCCAGCTCGCTTTCAGTGTTAGCGATGATGGTTACTGCTGTGTCAGCAGCTTTTGCGTTTGCATCACCACGAACAGGCTTGGGGACATGGATCTTGTCGCCCTTCTTGCCGTTCATAGAGATTTTCTTGACGAGAGGGGCCAGCTTCAGGCTCTTCTCGTAAGCAGCAATAATTTCATCGCTCCAAATTTCGGGGATAAAAGTTGCCGCTTCTGTTTTTGCGGTATTACCAGCCGCACCTGGATAAGTGGCGGTAGCCATGGATCAACTCCTTATTTGACCCGCCCCTCCTGATATGCTCTCAGGATATCGTCCTGCAAAGCGGTGTATCTGTCAGGGTCGGTCTTCATCAGTTTAATAATGTCGGCCCTGCGATAAATCTTTCTACCTGTACCTTCTGGGTTGCCAGAAGCCCCGCCATTGCTTGCAGCCCTAACGGATTGCTTTCTGAACTTCTCCTCTGTCGCAACAGTCTGTTGTACAGTGGCCTTACGCTCTTTCCAGAGAGTAAACAGTTCGTCTGCAGCTTCCGCATCAAAGTTCTGATCGGCTTCCACAAAAAGCCTAGTCCGTATCTTGGAGGCTTGAATCCACTCAGCAAACCCCTTGTCGGCAAGAATCTCCTGCATGTCGGGATGTTTGCTTTGCAGCATCGCCTTTGCGGTCTGCTTCCGGTGCTCTACTGCGGCTTCTTCAGCAGCCCTTACGGACGGGTGATTCTCAATTTGGCGGCTTACCGCTGCTTGAGGATCGGTAAAGTAGTCCAATTCATCTTCAGGCTCAACTTCACGTTGAGGTGCTTGCTGTGTCTGAGATTGTATAAACTCGTCCACAACCTTACGAAGATCACCGACCTCGTTGCCCTGCTCCCCAAGACGCCTTTCTGCCTCTTGGTGCATTCTTACAACGTCCTCAAGACTCTTGCCCCTGTACTTCTCGGGGAGGTCTGAGTAGTCTTTTTGAGGTTCTCCAGAAATGCCTTCTAACGGATCCTGATTCTCAAAGTCTTCGTTTTGAATCTCGTCTTCCGGTTGCTCGTCTTGAGCCGGATCTAAGATTTGCGCTCGTCCCATCATTAAACTCCGTGATTACTCATTATGGAGATGATTATTTCTACCTGCCTTTTCGTGCTCTTTCACCCACTTCATGTGCCTTCCAGGAAAATCCCCAGAGTGGCCTTCGAGGTGAAATGCCGGAGCAGATAATTGTCTGGCAGCTTCTTTGCCACAACTGCACCTACAAGTTGTGACCTGTCCATCCACCATCTTTTCAAATAGATGTCCGTCAGGACACCTGAAATCAAATATCTTGTACATCTTCCGCTTGCTCCCTTGCTGCTTCTACGGTTCCCTGAAAGTTCAGGATTGTCCGATAGGCGGCAATCTGGCCTTGGCGAAAATACAGTTCTTGCTCATCCTTTACCGTTGAGATATCGGATAAGCGTTCAACGTTTCCTTCAACTTCCTCGCATAACTGCTTGTACCCCTTGTGGGCAAACAGCATATTGAAGTTATCGAAATAATCTTCTAATTCGCGGTCCATTGATCTAGCCTCTCAATCCTGCCACAAGTGAAATCATTTGTCAAGCATTTTCTTTACTATTTGTTGATTTCGGCTTAGTGGCTGGTTTTTGGAGGGCTTCGACCTCCCCCGAGAGGGTTCTCACTTCCTCTTCCAACGCCTCGATCCGCTTGTTCTGCTTCTTGAATGCGTTGTTTACTTCTGTCATGGCCCTGTTAAACTGCCCTTGGGTTATCATGGCATCTCCTTATTGTCGTTTTTGTTCTATTTCTCGCTCTCTCAGAGTGAGTTCTGCAACCTTCAAGCGGCGCTCAAACTCCTTATCGTCGGCATCGCCTTCGTCAAGATTCTTGGTGATAGCCTCGATCTTGTTGATTTCTGTCTCAACCGGAGCGAGGTCGGCCTCAATACGCATTTTGTACGCTCGGGCCGCAGATTCCTCTGCCTGAGCATTGAGCGCGTTGGTCTGGGAAGCCTGAAACTCAAGCTGTGCCTGAAGCTGCGCCTGTTGCGCTTGCTGCTCCTGTGGGTTGGGCTGCATGGCCTGCTGCATTGCCGCAATGAGTTCTTCTCGGTTCGAGAGGTTCATGTTGTCAATGATAGACTGCACCAGCGTGGCGTACAGCGGGGAGTCTTGCTGCATGGTCTGGAGAAGCTGCACCAACTGAGTTACTTCGTACTCCCGAGCGATAATGCCCAGAGTCGAGGTAGCGTTGAACTTGTAATCAGCTACAGGGTAGTCTTCAGGGTTGAACTGCATGTATCGCCATGCGGCCTTCTTTACGAACGGAATCAGGAACGCCTGCTGGAAGTTAATCAGGGTTCGTTTATGCCGCTTGATTATCGCCCCGAGGGACATGGATATCCCTGCTGCCGTGGCTTCGCCGTTCACCGTACCGGCGATACCGGCAGAGTCTACTGCGCCTGTGGCCTGTTGTACCATCTGCTGAAGCGCAGAGGCTTGTGCGAAGGTAATTTGGCTGACTTGGCCGAAGTTAAACGGAGTCAAGATTTCTCTTGGGTCTCCGTTGGTCAGGATGATCTTTCCTGGACGGACTTCAGGTTTAGCGCCTCTCGGGAGCCGAGTAGCGTCCATAGCCAGCATGGGGTGCACGGTGAGGGACAAGGCATCAATGCGTGCTCGCAGCTCTGTATCAAGAGCTTTTTGCGAGTTATAACCCTTCTCACAGACACCGCGACCCCAAAAGCGTGAGGGAACTACATCCCACGGGAACGCCACAATAGGGCGATCCTGCATCATGTAGGGGTTGGCTTCTGCCTTCAGGAGAATCCCGCCGTTGGCGATAACCACTACCGCTTCGACGTATTGTGAGTCTTCGTTGTAGTCTCCCGCGTCTTCGAGGAGATGCGCCGGAACGAGACCGTAATACTTGGTCAACCTTACCTTGTCATCGTGGTGGATGGTCAGGTCTTGGTCTGGCTCGAGATCAGTATCTGTTGCCGCCGGGCCTACTAGAACGTCGTTGTAAACACCCTGCTCCTGAAGTTGGTGGACAAGGTGTGCTGACACGAACTCGTCTACCGCACAACCCATAGCGTTCTCAATGGAGGTCGCTACAGGGTCGATCAGGAAGTTCTGCGGCATGACCGGCTTCAGGAATACTTTGAACTTGTCTGTTACTGAAACGCCTACGGCTTGAAGCTCCCCATCAAGCACGTCTTGGGTGGCAGGAGCCATCTCCTTCCTTTCCTCAATGACGACTTCTCCGATACCCGTACCGAACACTGCCGCATTGATAAGACACTCCGCCACCGCTTTTCTGACCTGAGTGGACTCAAAGTCCTCGGTGAGCTTGTTCCGAAGATATTGTACGTCTTCTTTCTCGGGGTCGTTCATATCATCCGAGATATCGAACCACTTCCCTCTGCCGAAAGTCGCTTCTTCAAGCTCTGCGACGTTGGACTCTACCGCTTGTTGGAGTGCGGGAGAGATGATTCGTGACCGCTCAGAAGCCCGCATGGAGTCGGATGGATCCCACTGACCTCTCCAGAGGCGGTAGTATTCCTCGAACTTGTCCTGGAAGTTGGCCTCGTAGTAGTCCCGCCATGCGTCACACTTCGAGATCACCCAATCCTCAAGGCTTTCTTCTGCCATTAGCGGGTCGGGTTCGTAAAAATCATCCATATCAGTATCCTGCGTCTGCGTCTAGGATTTCGTATTCGTCTACTTCAAAGTCGTAGTTGTATGCGACATTTGAGAGTTGGTCAGTGTATGCAAGGGAGTCCACAAGGTCATCATGGGTAAGAGGGTCGGGAAACTGAAAGAGCTGGTCCAGGAATCTGGAGTTCCACTCACCTCTCGAAAGCGTGATGTATCCATTCTCGAATCGACCCTGCAAGGCCCACATGATTCGGTCTGTTTTCTTCCTGTTACCATGAGTCAGTTCTTCAATGCGAAAAAACACGCCATACCGCTTCTGGAGGTCCATCAGCGGAGACATAACTGCTTGCTTTGCAATACCCCTTTCGATACCCACCGCAACAGGCTTGTGCTTGCGTACAGCGTTGAATATCTTTTCCGCTGTCTCGTTCAGAGTCCAGCGGCCATAGATGATATCCTTGACATACCATCCCTCGGGTGATACTTTTACCACACTTATGGCCGTCTCGTCAAGTCTTGAATTTTTAGACCGCTTCTTTCCGACCTCCTCAAAGCCCGCAAGGTCAATAGAAATGTAGGTTTCGCCCTCCATCTCATCGTCGGAAAATTTTACCCACTCCTCTTTAAACATCTCCGAACCCTTCGCCTCGAAGGATGCCATGAACTCCTGTCGGAAGGCGTGTGAGGACATAGACTTCTTGGCAATCTCTATCTCCTCTGGGTCTAACAGGGGGTTGTCGTAGGAGGTGAAGTGCCAAGCCTTGTAGGTTGGGTCGTCAGAGAGTTCGGCGTACTTGTAGAGTTCGTAGAAGTGGTTTCTGCCCATCGGCGTTCCGATGAACAGCGCACTACCCTTCTGGTCAGCCAACGCAGGTCTGAGGATCTGCTCAAAGACCTCTGGCTTCATGTCTGCGTACTCGTCCATGACAAGGTACTTCAGAGAGATACCCCTCATCGTTTCAGGTCGGTCAGCACCCTTTAGAGAAATGATGGCTCCGTTAATCAGCGTGATCTGCAGGTTGTTGATGTGGGAAGATTTGATCACCGGATGGGCTAGCTCAAGAAGAAGCCCCCACATAATATCTCTTGCTTGACCTTGGGTTGGTGCCACGTAGAACACCCCGCCCTTCCCCTCAGAGAGCGCGTGGATAATCATCTTCCACGCAGCGTATCTGGACTTCCCAGAGCGTCTACCAGCGGCTATGACTTGGAATCTGGTGTCGTCTGTCCAGAGTTCCTGTTGCCAAGGAAGAAGCTCAATGTTAAGATCCATACACCCACATTACATCGACGTACCGATCATCCATATCAAGATGAATGAAGTCAGAATGAATGCCTATCCCCGTAAAACACCCCATCTCAAGGGCAAGTTGGACAATGGTATGTCTTTGAGAGGAGGAGGTACATGCTATATCCGCAGCGATGCCTCTTGAGTGAGGCCCAGGCTCAGATTTATTCGCCTCGATGGAGTGTTCTGTAGACCTATAACCAGAAGTTATGATAAACGGGAATCCGCATTCCTCTCGGAGATCGTCCAGAGCGTAGAGAAAACCCTCGTCCATAGCGTTCTCGCCAGTCTCCTGGCAGTCGAACTCCGATAAGCTAAAATAAGACAGCATCATACTTCTTCAAACTCCCCATCTAGGGGTTGGTCAGGGATATCTACCTGTCCTACACCCGTTATATTGATTTCTATCTTGCCTCTACCGGCTCCGGGGGCCACATCGCCCTCAAATGCGGCTGTTGGAAGGATTCTATCCATGACGAGCTTCCATGCAGCGGCCTGATTCTTGTGCTCGTTATCCAGTGCAGCGTCGAATATGGTCTCCAGTACGGCCTTGGACTTGGGAGAAGCCAGCATTCTCGCCTTGTACTCGTTGATAATGGCCGCATCACCCTTGGGTCGGCCTATCTCCCCACGATTACCCTTCTTTTTGGCCGCTACCTCGCTCTTTTTCGGGCGTCCACGCTTACGCTTGCGGATTTCCTTCCGCTCCTCGATGGCCTCACGGTCCTTCTCGGTGAGCTGGCTATGCTCCATAAGCCTCTTGAATGGCTCGTGAGATGGCGGCGTCTAGTCGGTCAATGAACTGCTCAAAGGTCTCTTTTTCTTCCTCTTTCACCCCGATTATTCCCTCCAATTCGTCGAGCATAGGCCATATGTACTCCTGAACATTGGGTCTTTCGTAGTCGTAGAACCATTTGCCTGTCACCATGACGGATTCTGTTTTTAGGTCAACGATCCTCATACGGGCATAGGTTTCAAACGCCAAAAGCTGGGTATAGAGGCCTGATTTTGCGGCCTGGCGCCACGCCAGTTCATCATCGATAATCGCAAGGCTCATATCAATTTGCGCCCGTGCCTTGGCCATATCTGGAGCCGCGTCATCAAGTGCGCGCCGCGCGTCAGATAATGGCTTTGCCGCGTCTTCTGCATCTGGAA
>Ga0208149_1000094_pt1 | contig 34407 bp, 22 predicted proteins | sample DEB08_DNA_15_FD_184533 | JGI IMG/M metagenome (GOLD analysis project Ga0208149, IMG submission 184533) | Aqueous microbial communities from the Delaware River and Bay under freshwater to marine salinity gradient to study organic matter... | ecosystem: Environmental > Aquatic > Marine > Coastal ... | reverse complement strand
AAATAAATCGCCAAGCAATTTAAATCCATTAGCAACCAAAAATCAGGCTATTGGAATTAAAAATGTTATACAAAATGGGTATTCAAAAATGGGAGATGCATCCCGTATGAATTTACCACCTTTCCCACCGGAGGGATTTGGACCAAGTGGCCCAATGATTATCACTTATGATAAATACAATAGACCTCTTACGGAAGCTCCATATGACCCACCTAGCAATGAGTTAACCTCGAAATTTACATTTAAATTCAGGGCGATTTGGGATGATTATGTAAATAGTGATTTTAGTGTGGAGAAACCAAAACAACTTATAAGAAATATTAATCATGTCTACAATCAAGGTCAAATATCTATACATGTTGTAAATAATATTGGGCATTCTGGTTCATTAGCGATAGGAGTTGATAGGTATGGAGGATATACATTTGATCCATCTATAATGGACTTGAATACTAAAGTGAGTAATATAAGTCCAATTGATACTACATACTATATTTTTAATTATGTTAAGTTTAATGTTAATAACTCTATTGTTTGGTCGTTTCCCAAAAAATCAAATTCTTCTCTAGATTCCTTTCTTATGAAAGATAAAACCGAAGTGGAACTGTTTGAATCAGGATGGCACTGGACCCAAACTAACCCAGTTCAAATGTATTATCTTTATAAGGGAAGTGACGCTGTAAGTAATACTGTTCACTTTCCTATGAATTGGGGGATATTATCAATTGACTTTGTAAACTCGGGGAGTTCTCGATATGACCAAGTGGTTTTTAACAAAGGAGGTTCTGCCTATGGAACTAAAAAATTAATATCAAGTTTGGGACAAATTCAAATTTTGTCACTGACATCTTCAAATGAACAAAAGTTGAAAGATGATGTTAAAACAGAGAAACATATCATGCATAACACTACAAGAAATCCGGAAATTACCCGATTACTATTAAATGATGATGAGGCTGAAAAAATCGATTTACCAATTTCAAATGTTAAATATGATCAAGTAACTGAGATTGCTGGTGTTGAAGTGAAAAACCTCGATGTAGAAATTTTATCAATTCACTCTTATGCGGATAAGCAGGATATGGCTAATAATAATATTCGTGGTTTTTGGACAAATGGAACTGAAGGTTCTGTAAATCACAAGTTCCCTTACATGCTGCTTCCATCTAATTTAATTAAAATGAATACGCATGTGTTACCAATCGATAGTGACTTTAGGAAAGAGTTTGACGAAAAGACTTCCCTATTTGGTAGAAGTAAGAAAAATGTATTGGATGATTTAATATCTCCTGGTGCAAGTTATGGTGTTTACAGAACTATTGATTATGGATGTGAAGCTCCAGGATTAGGTATGCTTATTTCATACACACAACCTATGCAAATTACAACTAATGAAGGAGAGATTATTAAGAATACTACCCCTATGGAAGACACTAATTATCGAGAAAGAAATATATTTTATAGATTGCTCAATTTCGATCCTACCTTTATTGAGTATATTAATCTTGTAACAACATTTTACAAAGGTCTTGGAAAAAGGAATGATATAGTTAGTAAAGGTGGTGTTTTGGATGAGGATGAAATGAAGAAAAATTTGGAAGAGTTGCTTCGTGCACGAGATGCACAAAAAAGACAAAAAAAAATTAAGGATGCAGTTAAAAATTATGGACATGTTTCTAAATTCCCTTGTTTTGATGAGGATATGGTAGATACATGGTTTGAACAATTTAGCGCATTAAGAGAGAACGGTGACTGGCGAGATGCAATACTGGGAGAGAGAAGTATTGTTAAAAAATGCGTAGATAAACAGAACTTTAAGTTTTTAAAATTAGCATATAAGATGGGTATGCAATGTAAAAACCCTGATAATATGTTGGATTTTGTTAGCTTTAGTAATGGTGAAATGCTTCCTCAAAATAATTATAATGGTGGAGGTTCTGAAACTGTTACATTACAACGTGGGTTTGATGAGTATTTTAGTGCTGATAGTTTACTTCCATCTTACAGGTTCAAATATTATTTGCAAAGTCATAATAAAGGACGAACAGATACGTGTAAAAAGTATAATGCTTCAAATTCACCACGAGATTGTAATAATAATTTTGTAATGGAAAAGATATGGAGATATTTAATTAGTGATTATCCAGATGGACCTCAATTGAAAAATAATAAAGACCCCTATTGGGAATATATTAACTATGAAAGCTTAAGAAGTCAATTTGCAAAGGTAATTGATAACGAAGATGTTAATATCTTTCTCTCTGACGATGAATGGCAATCATTACTTTATTTGAAGGATGACAGATATGAATTTTTCACTCAATTTCAAGAAATGCAGAAAAAATATATGTATAAATATCTTCCTTATACTGAGGGAGTAACGGACGAACAGAATGATTTTATTAATTCCAATATTCTTTCTGAAAAATTAGCTGGACGCGTCATTCAATCTCCAAGAATTGTTTGTAGTGACATGGCAAGATATCTATTAAATGTTGGTATTTGTAAACCTGACGAGATGGATGAAAATCAGGAAAGTAATATGATTGGGTATTACGATAGAACTACTTCATTCCCTCATATTGCAGATGATGAAGGAAAAAGCATTATTCATAAAGATGGTATTAATTTTTATCCAGCAGTTACGATGCAAGGAAGTTTTATAAATAAACGCACAGGCGAACAAGTAAACGGAAGTCTAGAAGAAGGGGGAAGTGTAGAAGAAGGGTTTATGTTTGATGGCTATTCCGAGAGCAAGAAAGTAAGGAAGTTTGAAGATATAATGGGAAGTAATACCTTTTACACTTATGATACTCCAGCTACATATGTATACCCACCATCTTTTATATGGGAACCAATTGATTTATATTTAGATGAGCGCGATAATTATTGTATGTATGGGCGTATAGATGGAGAAGAAATAGCGTATTGTAAAAAATACTACAAATATCCTACAGAAGAACAAGGAGGTTTAGTTGATCTTATGATACCTTGGAATGGTAAAAAATATTATCCTAGACGAGAAGGACGACCAGGATTTTGGAGTTGGGGAAATGCGTATGGTTATGTTAAGAATAATCGCCCATTAAGAAATTATCTTGCTTATGGTCAAACACCAGTTTATCCGCCTCCTTATGAAAATATATTTAATTCCTTTATTGAAGTTAAACAACTTTCAGGTGATGGCCCACCTCCTGAGCCAGAGCATCAAAATGTTGAGGTTGGGATACCAAAGATTAGTGATAGATTTTCTATAAGAGATGAAGAAGTCGAAGAGATTAAAATAAGTGCTCCTTTGTTTAAAGACCAAAGTTATTCTCCAACAAATACTCTTTCAACAAAATTACCTTATTTTATAGGTGAGAAAACATATGGCAAGGTAATTCTTACCAACATAGATGCAGACTTTGGTGGAAATGATGAAGGAATTTATGGTCCTTTACGTCCAACTGTTGCTTGTTATGGTGGCGTGGAGAATAATGTTACTGCAACAAATGAGAATGAAAGTAATGATTATAAATTTCCATCGGATTACCGAGCTGTTCATAATTTTAAGCCTTACGCTTATACGCCTACTTTACCAGCGGCATTCAATCCACAATTTATCGAAGCCAATATCTTCAGTAGTATGAGTTCAATATTAGAAGATTATAATAGTGAACAAAACGATGAAGATAAGTTTAAATGGGTTCCTCATTCGCAGGGAATTTTTACTCCTCTATCGGATTTTAATATGTTAGAACAATCTGCTATGTATAATCATAAAAAGGACGAAGTATGGTGGAGATGGAGTGACACATTTAAGACTAATGTCAACGAATATGCTCAAAGAGTGTTATGTGGACGCGAGGATATAGATAATGACCAACTACCAAGTGATAGTTTTTCTGTTTCAAGAGGAAATCAAGTAATAGAAAGTCCATATATTATAAAGAATTACCGACAAAAGGGAAGGTATTTTGTTAGACAAAATGAGTATCCCTCTGAAGATAGAGTTTACGATATTTATTTCACAGATACTAAGGAAAATAAATTAAATAACCCACCTTTTACAGTTAAATCTGTTGATGATATGCGTTTACATTTAAATGGTGGTCATAAATATAAAACAGGAAATGTTTATTACGGATTTACTCACGAATTGAAAAATCTTCATAGTCATCAGCTTTATAATACTTATTATATGATTGATGGTCCTTACTCAATTTACAAAGCATTCCAAAAAATGTCGGTTTTAAAGGGTGCAGCAAGTTTGGATGAATTGAAAAAAATAGAGAAATCTGTTTTTGAGCAGTTATTTAAGTATAGATCTGAATTATATGAAGAAAGAAGAAATAAATTGAAAAATTTGATTACTGATACTATATTCAAAGCCTTTAATATTGCTGTTACAATTTTAATAATTTTTTAAACTAAAAATTTTTATATATATTTTATCTTTTTAATATGTATAATGAATATTGACGACTGCAAATTCCTTTTTTATTTGACGGGTAAGTGTTTTCTATCTAAAGAAACAAATGCTAAGTATCTTTATGTTAAACATTTTAAAAATATGTTATGTTATCAGGGATGGGATAAAAACACACCTTATTTGAATGCATCGAAACGTAAGACATTTTCCTTACCGGTTGGTCAATATGTGAGTGCGTTTAATTTTTACAACAATAGACATCCTAATAATCCACATACACCTACCTTAGTTTTAAAAATTAATGGAAATACTACGATTGTAACTATAGAGGATGTTATGATTAAGGCAAATAAAGACAGTGAACAAGAGTTGGTCCTTAAAATAAATGATAATTATGAAACGCATTCTACTAATAAAACCCTTAGTATTGATGGAAGCTCTATGAAGTTAGATGATATAGAAAATAATAGTGATTTGGAGGTTATGAACATGGTTTGTGAATTAATGATAAGCTCTATGAGTTATAAATATTTAAATCATGATAAATATCTTTCTAATCTACAAGTCCCATTTTCTAAAAAGGAATATGAACAAAGATACAGCGTGTTTGGAGGACTTTTTAGTTATTCAGGAAAAGGTCATATAAATTTAAATTTTCTGTTAGAGGATGAATGTGAAATAACAAGAGATGGTGAAGATTTTATTTTAAGCATTAAAAAGAATTTATGCGGATTTCAAGTTTGGCATCAGAGTTGTGTAGAACTCAACAAGATCGAGACAAGAAATGTATATAATGTTCTTCCAAGCCAATTTCAGTCTATAATGAATCAACATGGAACTATGATTGAAAATTTTGGCTTTAAAATAAATGAAATGGGATTTCAACCTACATGCATATTCCGGGTTGATAATGGATCAAAATTATATATTGGCGTTATTAAAGATATAGAAATTGACCATTCCTTTCAAGGATTTGAAAGTGGTGGAAACATATCAACTAATAAAATTAGATTATCTACCGCTCAAACATCGGGAAATTTAGGTGGTAGAAAGAATAATATTGCTTTGAAAGAGAATGACTTACCATTAGGAACTCATGCTATTTCTATGCATATAGATTCTTCTGAATTACCATGGGGAGTTGAGCCAACTTCATCAACTGTATCTAATTCATCCAATGAATGGTTTAGTGGTTCATCTCCTGCATCTAATACACCTAATGTCACGGGATATGGGGACGGTATAAATGCTCAATTAAATGAATTAGTGCGTGTATATAAAGAATTTGATGCAACCTATGATAGTAGTGATTTGTCAAATAGTGAAGAATTTTTAAGCGGACCTGAGATGGCAACTCTTATCCAATTGGCTTACACCGTATCAGTTGAAACGGGTGTTAGTTTATATCAACAATATTTAAGTGATTTGATAACGTGTCTTCATACTGAATTAGAAGGTGATGCTTGTAAAAAAGCAGATGAAACAGCAAATACTGTTGCTAATGAAAACCTAGATTTAGATTTAGTAACACAATCTGATGGTGATACAAAAAGCACAGAGGATATTATTTTAAATGACTTTAAAAAATATGGTTTAGGACTTGCAAATTTTATAGCGTTAGATAGAGGATTTAGGTTCGTTACGGCTTTATTTTCAAGTTCTGGAAGAGCAGAAATAGGTTCTTTCCTTAGGGGTATAGGACCATCTTTAAATAATGGATGGAAAAGTTTTTTTAATTCAGGAGTTGGTAGATTTTTTACAGGACGTACAGGGTTTAGTTATGATGTTTCGGTAGAATATTTTTCTGGACTTGGAGATTTAGGTTCCGGTGTTGATAAGGCGTTTAGCAAATTGGATCCCAGTGGTGAATACCGAAAAGAAATAAGTAAAGGTAAAAAGGTTGCAGAAGGTAAGAAAGCAGAATTTAGAGAGAGAACTGGCTATCCTGGAGATAATGCGAAACCCGAAAAAGTTGAAGAGTGGAAAAATGAGACAGCTATAGATGAGGAAGGGAGAAGAGTGAGTGTTACAGATGAAAATAATGAAAAACGTTATTTAACAAACGAAGAATATGAAAAAATGCAATATAAAAATACAGTTTATGAGGAGGTCGATCCAGAAGTTCTTCGAGATTTTAATCAAAATGTATTAGATACTTCTATCGAGATTGAAAGAGACGTTGATTTTGCAACTGATTTGGGAACTGAAATTTCTGACTCAATTGTTGAAATGAGAAACAATTTAGTAAAGGTTGGTAAAGTAGTTAAAACAGAAACTGGAGAATTGGTGTTATCAGAAGCAGGTGCAGTGGCAGCAGAAGCAGGAGAGGTTGAAGCAGGAGAATTGTTCGGACAAATAGCAGAAGATGTATTAAAAGTTGCCGAATTATAAAAAAAGATACTATTATTATTATTTTTGTTATAAATTATTCTATTCATATATTTTATAACAGATAGCCTATGGCGTTTAATAGTGAGATTGAATTTGAATTTTTACTACTTAACGTAGATTTTTCTGTTGAGGAGTTTTACGATTATGAGAATAATACTGTAAAAACACGCGTTACAATTAATAACCCAAATAATATTATCTCTTATCAGACATGGACAAGTAGTTCTACTTATATTAATGGTCAGGATAGAATGGTTATTCCGTTAAATGGATATAATTTTGTTAAAACGATTAACATGTATAATGAATCTGTTTCTGATATTTCCATTTATAAACCAACATGCGTTTTGCGCGTTGGCGATCAAAAATATTTTCTTACTGTAGAAAAATTCAATCATAGTGGTTCCCCACTAGATAGAGATGATTCCACTAGTTTTAAAGACTCCATTTCAACATCAAATGGTATTTCTTTTGTCTGCACGAATAATTTTACAAATTTAAATGAAAATCGTAATGGAAAAAGAATGCAGAAGGTTCCTGAAGGACAGCATAATGGCAAGTTCAACTTTAGTCCTCTTAAGTTCAAACATATCGACCATAATGATGTTTTAAAATCGTTTTTAGAGGAGAATGGCAGGAAATATATAAACCATGATTCGAAATCAGGAAAAAAATATGGAATGGGTGATATTGAACATATTCTTTATCATTCTTTGTCAGTTGATGGGAAGACAAATGAGAGAAGAAAGGATTACAATTTTATATTAGAAGACAATTGTGATATTACCTTGAAGAATAATAAAACAACTGTTATCACGATTAAAAATCCTAAAATGATTAGTGTATATGAAGATTGGAATGAAGACTCTGGAGAGAATAACAATCATCATAAGAGAGATTTTAATAAGATAACGGCTTCTCAATTAGTTCAACATGTGGATAAATTTAACAATAATACGAATCTTGACCATGAGCATTCAACAAAATTGGCTCAATTCAACCCTACTGTTTATTTAGAAGTGAATACAGACCAAGGTGTTATGCCTTTTATTTCCATTATTAAGAAAATGACGATTAATCATAACTCATTAGATAGCACTTCTTTAACTCTTCTTCAAGAAGCTGATACTATTTTTACGATTGAATTAGAAAATAATCGCATGATTGATCCAAATGGAAATATTTTAAGTAATCCTACAACTATGACAAACAAAAAGATTTTTATGAATATCGACTCTGCAAGTGCTGGTCTTGAAATCAATTCGCAAAGTAATATGTTTTACTCTGTTGGTTTGTTTGCTTTGGCCGATGGTGCTATAAACGGTAATATTGACCTTAATCGCATGTTTGGTGTGGAAAATTTAACAGAAAATATTGATTTAATAGTTGCAGAGAGTGGTATTTATGATACAGTAACAACTTCATCATTAGCTCTTGATAGTGGTATTATTGAATCAGCAAAAAGCTCATCTTCTCAAAAACAGAATGCTTTACCAGCTCTAGCACCTGTTATGAAAGTTGAGCCTGAGCCAGTCAAAAAAGCTCAATCTGAGCCTGTGAAGAGGACATTTACTTCCTTGGAAAAGATGTTATTCGGTGAACCTATCGATACGATATCAGAGCGCAAACCTAAGGTTGAAACTAAAAAACAGGATATTGTTATCTCTAAGGCGGATGAACTGGCTTTTGAACCTACGGAAGCACCTCAACTAACGGAACCAGTATTTTCTGACGAAAGAACTGGACCACCTGTTTTTAATTTCAAAGTTACAGTGGATGAAAATGGTGTTTTTGTTCTTGATGGGGATGTAGCGCCTTTTTTGAGATTTAGCACTAAATGTAAGTATGTTTTTGACCAAAGTCACGAAAGTAATGCAGGCAAGCGTATTTTATTTGGTCGTGAAAATGGTCAAATTCAATATTTTAGTGATAAAATTATAAATAGTAAGGCTCTACCTGGAACACCATATTCAAATGTTACAATTAACATGGGTGATTCTTTTGATGTTACTAATTTATATTATTATTGGAAAGGCACTCCTGATAGTGGAAACGCAATTGGTATTATTAACCATTCCACTATTCGCGGCTCGGGTGTTCCTCCTAAATTATGGGTTTCTTTAGTAGGTATGTTATACCTTTTTAATGTTAACCAAAATAGAAACGCCTTCCTTTCTCTCATGGGTGAATATGATAGTGGCACATCAACTAATAATAGTAAATCAATCAAGCAAAGGAAAAAAGACCTTTCTTCAGAGTCAACAACTGTGAAACGTTTTTATACTTCTAGTATAACAGATGGGTTTACTAGTTATATACCAAAGGTTAATTTGGAAATACCTGGTAATACTATTTCTGTTAGTCAAAGCTCTTTTCTTTTAACTCAAGAAGAAGAGTTTTTATCTGTGGAATACTTTAAAAATAATTCTTCTAAACTGGATACAATTTATCTTACAGACCAAAGTAAGAATCCTGTTGAGATCTCAAAAATGCATTATGATGCTATTAAATCTTATATTGGCGAATGCAAATTTCCTAACTTTTGTTATGTTAAAATTAGACCTTCATATTTAGAACAATCCCAAATTAAATTAATAAAAGAATATTATGGATGGGAAGCAGTTCCTATAGTTAAAAAAGAACGTAAAGATCCATCCAAATTTACAATAAAGTTGCAAGGCACCCAGTATTCTAGTGATAGTTATATCGACATGTACCCAATTAACTTTAATATTGAAGTAAAAAAAATCAGCGAACTTTCTGACATAGAATTTATGTATGTGCATTACATCAGTAATACATATGGTATTAATCTAGATGAGATAATTAAGGAAAATTTAGAAGAATTTGAGGATGCGGATTACCTAAACGGTGTTGATACATTTGTAAACTTTGTTACAGGAGAGAAAGGTCGTAAAATACCAATTTCTGTTTTTCAGATTAGATTTGCTGATATGAATTATTTGGGTTCTAAATGGATTGATTTAAACCCATTACAAATCTTTAATCCTAATATAAAGGGAGGTTATAAGCAATTGCATGATCTTAATCCAGTAGAGTTAGATACAATTGAATATCTTATTAAAACAGGTAATCTAAATATTGGAGACCTTATAAAAGATGATATTAGCGATTTTGATAATAAACAAAATAGAATAGTTTTAGATGACCAAAGTTCTTTCATTGATGAAGCTTCTAAGCAAAATACGCTTAATAATCCTGTAACAGTTGAAACCGATGAAATGACACTTAAAACGGTAGCTACTTTTACTTTTGGTGATAAGGATTACCCAGGCAATTATTATATAAATATGTCACCAATTACAGGAGGTGGTATAAAACAATTACAGAGCCTTAGTCTTGAGGAACTACAATCTATTTTAGATGCTATAAATAATGAAGGATTTGATGTAGATCCATTAATAAAACCAACTAGTAGTGAATTGGCTACACTTTTAGAGATAAGCTCTGTAAGCTCTGTTGGAGAGAAAGTAATTACTGGTGAGCAGGGAGATTTATATTTGGAAAAACATGTATCAGATATGTTAATTAATATAAACGGCAAATCATATCCAGGTTCTGATTTTATAGATATGCGTGCTATTACAGGAGGTCGTATAACTAAGTTAAGTGGTATTACTCCAGTTGAACATGCATATATTAAATATACTGTAAAGAAGTTAAATCTTAACTTTCAGGCCTTTTTAAGTTCTGATTATGATACTTTAAGTAATAGAAAAGTAAATAGCGGGTCTCTCTTAAAGGTTAATAATTCTTTTGGTCAGAGCGATAGTGCAAATAAAGAATACACAATATTTAATGGTAAATCGTATCCAAGCGGTGATTATGTTAATATGGCCGTTCTTAATAGCGATGAGGGTGTTAAGAGGCTTAGCGAGCTTACAAGTAACCAAATAGAGGAGTTAGAAAATGAAATTGTTGAGAATGAGTTAAAGATTGATAATATAATTCAAGATAATATTAGTGTATTTGATATTGTTACATCAGATGGTTATCATTATCCTGCAAATTGCGAAATTGTAATACCTATTAATATGTTAACAGACACTCAGGTTGATCAATATATGGTTGGTAAGAAAGAAGGAGCAGAAATTTTAAATGTTTCAGTTGAAACGGAGGAGGATTGGAATAAATACTTCGGATTTCCTAAGCGTTTTGTGGAAAATGAAGGTTCAGTTAAATTAGAATTTATAGATTCTAAGTTTGTGACAAACTCTAAAGGTTTTGGTAGAAGAACTAAAGAAGATAAATATTTAAATTCGTTTTTAGAAGGAACGTTTCTACCAAATAATGAACAGACTGTCGATGAATATGCTCAAAGGATGCCAAATAATGAAATGACGATGGAGGATCAAGCTCAAAATATACCATATGGAGTAGAGACTGATCAAGCTCAAATGATACTAGATGGAGTAGAGACTGATCAAGCTCAAATGATACTTGATGGAGTAGACTCTGGGTGGACAACGGCAGATTCACCCCGTGTTACTAACAATTTTGACAAATATTTAAAACGTGGGGGATTAGAACAGCAGTTTAAATTCACGATAAAACCTATTCTTGAAAACATTTATAGTGACCGAATATTTGAAGAGGAGCAATTTATAGAAGAAAAAATGCCGAAGGGTTTAATTCTTAAAAAAACAAAGTCGGGTGGCGCTCCTCTCAATGTAAAAATGAAACCTGATGGAGATCCTTTATATGCAACTGGAACTCCTGTCAATTGGGGTGTGGGTCGGGACGAGGCTGGTTATTATGAAGCTGGGCAAGCACCAATTAACCCGGCCACAGGTCTCCCATTCGATGGTGTTTATACAGTCCCTCCCACAAGAGAACAACGCGCGATGCCACCTGAGTTACCACCAAGAGCATATAATGAAGCTACGTATGTAGCTATGAACGCACCAAAACCAACAATCGGTGCTATAAGACCAGAGATGTTAAGACCTATGCGACAATCTGTTGAAGAAATTCATAGAGGTTTGCAAGAATCGACAAGCGCTAGATTGGGAGACAAACCGGTTACTATAGTAGGTACTCCATCTACTAAGCAAAATCCACCTGCGGTAATTACAGAAGATCCAGTTACAGGAGATCCCCTTGTCCCAGTAGGGGGGAATCGAGTAATTTTTGAAAACCCACTTACCGGAGGAAATCTTAGGGTAGAAAATTGGCGCCGGCTTAATGTTGATGCTGAAGAGGAGTTACCACCTGTTCCAGGTGAAGGAACTGCGAATTCAGGCGGTGGTTCTATTTATGATTCTCCTGCACCACCCACAGTGGCTCAATTGAATTCATTACCACCTAATCCAAAACCAGGTAGAGGATTAGTCCAACCACAAAGAGTTATATTAAGAGCGACAGTTGGTTGTCAACTTTCACCTACAGGTAAAGGTCTTTCCAAAGCTTTAGCGATTAGGCTTAAAGATGAGTGTGATGGTATTGGAGATGAAGTTGATATATTTGAAATGACTGGGGAAGAACTTCAAAGATATGTTGATTTTGCAATCCAGTCTACTAAAAGATTAGATTTTATGGGATATGATGCTGCTAAGTTAGCAATTGAACTTGCTATAGAAGCAGAATTTTTAGTTCCATCACCTGATGGAGATATGGATACACGTATGATTGACGATATATCTATTAAGATCGGAATTGAGGAATATATTGGAATAGATGTTTTGTCTTCTGAAGATATCAATAAATTAGTAAAAGGGGTAAATGAAGTTTTAACTGACCTAGGTGCTGTTTCTAATATTCAAATTCAAAATGTAAGAGATGGATTGAAAGGGGGAATTGAGGTTTATGCTGAACAAAACCCAGAATTTAAAGCGGTATTAAATAAAGGTAAACTTGACATTAGTCAACTTGTTGACCATGTAGTTGTTACATCTTTAGTTAAGAATGAAATAAGAGGATTTACTAATACCTTAGAACAAGTAACCAAATTGTTTTCTGACCCTGAGGAAATTAACACGAAGGAACAATATAGACAAGAAGTCGTTAACCGCTTTGGTGATAAAATGGCAGATGTGTTTGATAATCTTCAATCACAATATGGAAAGTCTCCAAAAGATGCGTTTTCTGATATTACAGGAAGTATAGCTGAGGCAATTCAAATAACAAACGAAACTTTTATTCAGGGTGCAACGGGCGGAGTTGAAGGTGGTTATGAAAGAGTTTTTAGAAAAGAACTAGCTGATGCATTTAATAGAAAAATCGGGTTGCCGGGTTCAGTTGAAACACCTGTTTCTATGGATAGAGTTATACTACAAAAATTTACTGACGCATCAGTTGAAGTTGTGCAAAAAATAAATTCTATCACTTTATCTAAACAAAGTTATGATACTGCGATAAAAAAAATTCTTGCTGAAGAAGCATCGATTATGGCAAGCTACGTTAAGGAAACCCCATATATAAAAAAAATGAAAGAGTATGGCTTATCTGAAAAAGATGCTCACGAGCGATTAATGGATGAATTAAGTAAAGCAAGTGAACAAGTGACGTTAGATATGATGACTGATTTACATAACGGTTCTTTGCCTGGTTTTTCAGTAAACATTATTGATACACAATTAATAGAAAAGTTTAAAACAAGAATTGAAGCTAATTTAAACAGTTCACTCAATGAACAATATGAAAAGCGTAAAGCAGAATTACAAGAAGAGCAAACTGAGGCTGAAAGAATAGCGAATGAAGAAGCTGTAAAAGAGACAACTAAAGGTTTTTTTGAATTTGTGTAAAAATCAAAAACCAGAAATGAGTAGAGAAGAAAAAAAATTGAAATGAAAAGGGAGAAAGAATGGAAAGAAAAAAAGAAGTGAGAAAGAAGTGAAATGATGTCGTCGAACATGAGTGGAGAATTGAAGCGAGAAGAGGTGAGTGCATTTGGATACGATGCACAGGACCTGATGGAGAAACTGAAGAAGGACGATGAGTTCAAATCAGTCTTCATGGAGCAGTTCGGAGTGGTTCAGAAACTGGTGAAAGAATTCAAGGAATGGGAAAAAGAGACCAAGAAGCAGGCGCGGGCTGAAGTTGCAGACGAAAAAGAACGCGCCGAACGTGTGCGACTGCGGGAAGTGATCGAAAAGATCCAGTCCAAAGACAGCGAAGTCATTCTCGAACCCGAAGAAGGCACAGACAACTTCTTCGAGGGAAGCAGCATCAAATATCTCAAGGAATGGGTCAAGAACTACCGCTCATCCATTAAGCTTGCCAAAGAAGCCGAAAAGCAGGCGAAAATCGCCGCAAAGGAGGCCAAGTTGGCAGTCAAGGAAGCGAAGGCTCAGGCAAAGAAGGACAAACAAATCGCACAGATGGAGAAGATGGCAGCAGATCTAAAAAAGTGGAACGATCAGGTCGAGTTTGTTGTTGTCACAATCTGGGAGAATGACAGTCATGTCACACAAGACGATTTCGTCCAGATGAAGGCTTACCATACACGCATCAAGCTGCTTGTCCAGCTCGCCAAGTTTGCCGAATCCGTTGAGGGTGTTCCCGAATACGATGTGGAAACGATCAAGGATGATGACCTCAAGGAAATGCACGCACGATGCAAGGTCCTCAATCAGCTTGCCAAGCTGGACTCTCCCATCGACTATGGCACCGAGAAGTCAATAGAGGAGTTGAAGGCAGCCGTTATTGAAGCCAAGACAGCAACTACAGACGATAACTAGTAACAAACCCAAAATAAAAAATAAAAAAGACAAAATCCAAAAAAAAATAAAAAAGACAAAACCCCAAAAAAAAATCCCCCTGCCCCCTTCCCTTGTTTTGCACCCTTGCTCCCTTTTTTTCTCTCGTATACTTTAGGAATAAAGTCACAATTATAAATCATATATAAAAATAATTGTGACTGGTTTATGGTTTATGTAACCGATTTCTGTTTTATGTAACCGATTTCTCGTTATGTAACCGATTTCTGCCTTTGTTTAAATTCAAATACTTATTATATGATGTAAAACAACAAAAGACTTAAAGAGGTGACACCATACTATGGTGTGACAGGGTGAAAGGGTTTATAATCTTTTTTAGTTTTTTAAAAAATTGAAATGACATTTAATAGTTGTATAAATGACGGCATCACACAGCAATTAGAACCGCAACCAAACTATTTATTTGATCATGCGATCTAAATGATGCCAGCAAATTTAAAGTATTCCATCATACAGCTAATAACACCCGCAACCAAACTTTTAATTTGATCCTGCGATCAACATGATGGTAGCATAGATAGATATCACACAGCAATAAAATCTGCAACCAAACTATTTATTTGATCTTGCGATCTCCATGATATCTGCATTCACTTCTGCCCCCGTGGCCCAATGGATAAGGCGACAGACTTCTAATCTGTAGATTGCGGGTTCGAGTCCCGCCGGGGGTTTTTAAGACTCGTTGGCGGAGTGGTCAAACGCGACCGTTTCAAGCACGGTTTCCTTCGGGAGCGCAGGTTCGAATCCTGCACGAGTCATCTTAACAATCCTTCCCCTCGCTAAGAGAGGGTGTGGGGTCTGCCCACAAGTATCGTTACAGCAATTAATTGTTTGCATTTTAAGCCCGGTATACAGGTTCGAGTCCTGTCATCGCTTCGGCGATGTAGCTTAATGGCTAAAGCACGGTTACAACCCCCACGATACAGCACCATAGGGATATGCTATCCCTATAACCCTAGCCCAATAGCTCGCCTCTTAGTTTAGGTGGGTTGTTAAGGGCTTGCCCTTAAGTCCCTTTGGCGGAGTGGTCTAACGCGACCGACTTAAGATCGGTTTCCTTCGGGAGCGCAGGTTCGAACCCTGCAGGGGACATCGTCGTTGGGTCAGACATTAAATGACACCAAACTATTTCACCATACAGCAATAACACAGCAACCAACTTTTATTTGATCTTGCGATCCAACGGTGATAGTAACATTCAGACCTTTTAAGGTTGTCTTTTGAACCCATAGTGTAGTGGTTAGCACTGAAGACTTTGAATCTTCCGTCCCGAGTTCGAATCTCGGTGGGTTCTTTCGACCTTAATTGGTCAACCTATAAGTGCATACAGCAAGTATTACCTTTATAGATTGTCTGGCCCCTAACCAGAACGGGCGGGTTCGATTCCCGCGGTGGAGCATACCACTGTCTGGCGGACCGTATAAAAAAGCAAAACGCACTTAGCAACTTTCTCCAATCCTCCATGGTCTAGTGGTTAGGATCCGCGCCTTTCACGCGCGTGGCCAGGGTTCGATTCCCTGTGGGGGAGATAAGCCTCCTTAGCTCAGTCGGTAGAGCATGAGACTTTTAATCTCAGGGCCGCGGGTTCGAGCCCCGCAGGAGGCTTTCTGTCTTGGGTCAGACATTAAATGGCATCCATTTCGCCCCCTTAGCTCAGTTCGGCAGAGCATCAGACTTTTAATCTGAGGGTCGCGGGTTCGAGCCCCGCAGGGGGTATTTTGCTTCCATAGCTCAGTTGGTAGAGCATGCGACTCTTATATATCACCTTTGGTGTGAAGTAATCGCAGGGCCGCGGGTTCGAGCCCCGCTGGAGGCTAACATTTTTTTTTTGTGGGGAGACCCCACACCCCTTTAAAAAATCAGGGGGTTAGGGGGTGTCCCCTTTAAAAAATCAGGGGGTTAGGGGGTGTCCCCTTTAAAAAATCAGGGGGTTAGGGGGTGTCCCCTTTAAAAAATCTGGGGGTTAGGGGGTGTCCCCTTTAAAAAATCTGGGGGTTAGGGGGTGTCCCCTTTAAAAAATCTGGGGGTTAGGGGGTGTCCCCCTATAGGAACATACAGCAACTATTTTTCATACCAGACACTTAAACTGTTTTGCTCGCAAGAGCCGCGGGTTCGAGACCCGCTCGTAAATGACCCTGACTTCGTGTCTAGGCAACATTTGCGACCTCGTTGGTAAGGAGGATTTGAACCCAACTGTTCCTAGCAAAAAAAAGACACTATGTCCGAGCGGTTAAGGAGATAGACTTGAAATCTATTGGGCTCTGCCCGCGCAGGTTCAAATCCTGCTGGTGTCGTTTCTTAAAACACCCAAAAAATCAAATACTTATTCCCTTCTCTCTACAATTTAAAAATAAATCAAGATCTACTAATATAATTTTGAAATATGGTAAGTAAAATTTTAACGATCCCTTATCTCTTGGAAAATGTAACCGAGAGAGAAATCCATGATATAATTGAACCACAATTGTTAGGGGAAATAGAAAATGTTTATATTCAGCCATGTGCTCAACCCTTTAGAGGTAGATTCTATTGCACAGCAGTAATAAGATATATAGCGCATTCAGATTCGAATACTGAAAAAAAAGCACCAGTAAAATTAGTGCGCGAGGAATGGTCAAAAAGCCGCAATTTCCCTTGATATTTTTGTAACCCATTTCTGTGTTTTGTAACTGATTTCTGAGTTACTTATAATAGTGTTGCAATTCTATGTTTGTGTCATTCTATAACTTATTAGAGTAGTTGTTACTGTAAAGGGTTTAAAGATATACTTAGATTCTAGAGTGTGTAGCGAGTGTGGGATTTATAGGCATCATCACAGCAATTAGTTTTTACCGTTTCTGATTTTAACGTTTTTATGTGATGCCAGCATATTTATTATAACTATTTAGCGTTGTTGTTCACTTCGCGCCCCTTATAATAAGACCCGCCATGACGATGGTGTTAGAATTGTAGGCCATTAGAAGAGTTAGCTACTCAATTTTTTTTTAGCCCTGCTGATTTTTTAGGTAAGCAGCGTGGCGCAGTGGAAGCGTGTTCGGCTCATAACCGAAAGGACGTAGGATCGAAACCTACCGCTGCTATTTATGCACCTTACAGCAATTTATTTTATTTTATTTAGATTTAAATTTGGTGCTAGTATATACCCTTTTAAGCTCCCATAGCTCAGTTGGTTAGAGCGCCGTGCTTATAGTTTCAACTATACCCATAGAGGTTTAACACCCTCATCAGCACGTATGGTTTATTAGCCACGCGGAGGTCGCGGGTTCAAGCCCCGCTGGGAGTATACTGGGATAGTGGGTATCCCTGATCCTACGCTTTGGTGTAGTGGTCTGAACAACCCATTTTTAGCCCTGGTGGTGTAGTGGTAACATTGTTGCCTTCCAAGCAATAGCCTCGGGTTCGATTCCCGGCTGGGGCATTCCTCGCTGTAGCTCAGTTGGTAGAGCAGTGGATTGTAGTGGTGAGAGGTATACTCTCAAATAAACTTTCGCGAGAAAGTGATGATATTCCAACGGTCCCTGGTTCAAATCCAGGTGGCGAGATTTTTTAAATTTTTGAAGTCACATTTATTCAAAAACTTAATTATGGTAATTAGAGAAATGAGTGCATGGTATTAAAAATTGATCCAATTTCTTTGTAAATTAGATAAAAATAATCAATTCACACAAATCGACCAAAAGCAAAAAATGCATTTCTCTATGACAACCGCCACTCCTGAACAGCTGCGAATGCGTCTCAGGCGTCGCGATGGTGACCCGGTGGGCGGAAAGCAGTGGAACGCCGATCCCAAGTTTCAGAGGGATCTCGTGTGGACTATCGAACAGAAAAGGCAGCTCATCGACAGCATGAAGAAGCGGCTACCCTTTGGAATGATTACGGTGATAGACTACAACGGCGAGACCTACGTGATCGACGGGAAGCAGCGGACCACGACGATAGTCTCTTTCATGTGCAACGAATTTACTGATACTCAGGGAAACAATTGGATCCATTGGAGTGCCGAAGAGCGTGGGCTTGCTGGCAGGACACCGATTGCCGTCCAAGAAGTGGAACTTGAAGAAGGCGAGGGCATGGCAGACATCGTGGAACTGTTCCGACGCATTAACACCCAGTCCAAGCAGCTCACAACCGGTCAGCTCCTTGCATCATGCATGTCTGAGGAAACGATGATTTTCATGGAGAAGGTTTTCATGAATCCAATCACGGAAGGAGAGCCGTGGAGCGGAGATATTACGGCATTCCGCGAACGTTGGTCGGGTTGCTTCTGCAAGGGAGATTATTGCATCAAGGGTGGCGGGAAGTCTCGCGGCGAAATCACCTTCTTGGCTGGCATGGTCATCCCTCTCCTCACCGGCAACAGTGCTGCCATCACGACTTCGTTCACGATCATGTATGAGAACGGTCTCAGAGATGTAGTTACCGACGAAATGCGAAGTAAGTTTTTCGTGAAGATGAACAAGCTTCTCAGTATCTGCGAAGAGGGGTACGCTCTCGGCTATTTCAAGAAGTCGCCCAAGGGATTCCCAACCTATGGCGAGATTTCGGCATTCATTCACCTTGTCAACGTGGCAGATGGTGAGACTGCTCTTCAGGAAGAGTGTGCCCAGTTTATCGAAACCAGCAACAACTGTCAGACCTTCTTCAAGCGCAGACACGATCATGAGCATCTGGCCGCCATTTGGAAACTCAGGCAACGCAAGAACCGAAACATCGACAATCTCAACAAGGATATCAAGTTCATGCAGGACGAGAGTGTGCTTCAATTGGAATGGGATGACGAGATAGAGAGCGGGTCTGACGAGTAAAAATTACCTACCCCTATTACCCCACAAAACAAAAAAAATCAAATAAAAATTCCCCCATGTTCCCCTTCCCCTTTTTCTATTAAAAAAGGAAGCAAAGGAAGCAAGGGGGAATTTTTTATTTGATTTTATTTTCTTATTTTCCAAGCGCGATTTCCATGCCATATTCTGTCAAGGTGGGCATCGGCATGCGAGGCACAAAGCTCCAGTGGTTTGTGGGGTCGCTTTGTTTGCACCCCGCGGGAGGTGGAGCTCCGTAGGTTTGGGGGTATTTGCCAAACAGCTTCATTTTGTTTGGCCAGTGTGAGGCAGTTCTGAGAAACCATATGTCATCAGGGTTCAAAATCCTTGCACGCTTTTTGAGGGTTTTTTCTTCACGCGGTTGCATGCAGACGTAGACCACGTTTCGATGGGTTCGCTCCTCTGTGCGTTCCGGACAATCCTCATCGTTAACAAATTCGGTGCCAGAATGCACCAAGCGACTGTCCCAGAAGACCTGATCACCCGCCTCGCACGTGATACAGAGATCCTGAGCTCCATTCTTCAGAAACCAGTCCAAATGCTCCTCGTTGAACTTGAACCAATCTGAGTTCAGATCCTTTTTGGGGATATCTGGGAATGCCTTCGCAAATTGGTTATGTAGGTCGTGACTGCCTACAAAGCACCGGAGCGTTGCGTCACCCACGCCGATTTTGTTTGCTGTCACCCACGATTGGACGCAGAGAAACGAACTGTCGTTGAGCCGTTGATCTGTATGGAGCCACTTGTGTCCCCTGAACATTCCTCGCTTCTTTCCTTCTGGCATGATTGAACCGAGTGACACATTCACCCCATCGAAGCTCGTGAGAAGCGGAGTTTTTTCCCCGTAGAGTTCTCTGTAAACCGACCCCACTTTTTTGTTTTGCCTTACATCCCAGACGTATTGGGCGTGCCCCCACTCGAACTCCTGAATGAGTCCGCCATGTTTTGGCACCAAATTAAAGACCGATTTATAGGTCTCTGGCTCATCTCTCTTGAGTGGCTGTGCCAACCCAGAAGTGAGATATTCCGCTGTGTCCCACATTCCGTTGTTCATCGCCCTGCATTCTTCCTCGTTCAAGACACCGCGATACACCGCGACACCTTTTTCCTTCAAAATCTTGAGCACGTCCTTCGGGTTGTCTGCCACCAATCCGTCGTTGCCGTAAGTCAAAGTCACACCTTTTGAGGTAATCTGAGTCGCTGCCATTTTTTGTTATTAGAATTACTATAGAACTTTAAAGCATTTCAATTTTTAAAAGTATACACCGATTTCTATCTTTAATACAAAATTGAAATACTTTTTAACTATTTCTCTCTATATATACAACTTTTACGATGGGTTACGAATACGATGATGATTTTTGTTTAACTTCTGGAAAGAGAGGAGGAGGTGGTAGAAAACAACCTAGAGAGAAAAAACGCACAGAAAAAAGCAAGGGAAATGCGCCAACATGTTATTCGTCTAAACATGTTCGTGTAAAAGAAGCTTTGCTTGAAAAAAAAATGAAAGAACAAAAAGATACTAACTAACTAAGAAATGGGTAGATTTTGCAAAAAATTGAAATGCTTTTTACGTCTAGAAGTATTTCACTTACACACACCTCGAAAAAGCAACCGAACAGTTCTCGAAACCAACTTCAATCAAAAAAATGGCAGCATCCAACAGTAACTTTACCCTCCGCGACTCCTACCTCAAGACCGTTCCCGATTATGCGCAGCAGCAGCAGTCCCGCTCCCGCCCTGACCGGCCCAAGCGCGAGCCCCAGCCCATCATCTACAGCATCTGCATTCCCCGTGTGTTCAAGAACATCTCCGAGAAGCGGATCCGCGCGATCTTCTACAGCCTAAAGCTTGGCTTCGTTGAGCGTGTGGACATGGTGAGCAAGACCAGCGCCAAGGGCGATGAGTTTTCCCGCGTCTTCGTGCACTTCAGCAACTGGAACGAGAACAACTCCAACGCGGTGCAGATCCAGCAGAAGCTCGACAGCGGTGAGAAGGTTAAGATCGTATACGATACCCCTTGGTTCTGGCTGATCACCAAGAGTCAGGCGCCCCGCCCTGAGCAGCGCCGCCGCCACCGCCCGGCGCCCTTCATCGACTTTGGTCACACGCCCCCGCAGACTGACCCTGAGGCGGAGCCCCACAGCCCGCCGGAGCCCCACCCGCAGCCCAAGTCGCCGGATTACGCACCGCGTTCCCCTGACTACGCACCCCCCTCCCCTGACTACCTTCCCCACACGCCCACCTCTCCGGCTCCCCATGAAGCCCACCTAGTGCTGGATCAGGAGGAGGCCGACGCTGAGGAGGAGTTCCGTCGCAAGAAGGAGCTTAACGCACTCGGCATCTAAAAATCTAAACCTAAAAAGAAAAAACAAAAAAGAAAAAACCAAATAAAAATTCCCTCCTGCTTCGCTTGCCCTGTTTCCCTTCCCTTGTTTTGCACCCTTGCTCCCTTTTTTATTTAGTTCTATAAGCGATAACTGAGTTTAGTTTTTAATAGAATAAAATACTATAAAAAATTGAAATGCTTTTAACTATTAAATACTATTTGGAGTTAAACTCATTAATAATTAATTAATTGTCCTTTGTCCGGGACATTAAATAATGGACACCATTTAGCAGCGTTGTCCGAGTGGTCAAAGGAGAATTTCGGTTCGCAGGTTTGTGGTGTGTCTAAATTGATGGTGTCTTGCGGAGATGGCCACCAAGAGATACTTAAGATATTCATATTGCAAACCATTACGCTTCGTGGGTTCGAATCCCACACGCTGCACAAGCTCCTGTAGCTCAGTCGGTAGAGCGCGCGACAGTGAAGCCCCCTGCGGGGTGGTGGACGAAAAAATGAAGCGTATGCGCGGGTTCGAGTCCCGTCAGGAGCAGTCCTTTGTCCGGGACGTTAAATAATGGACTCAGGTGGGGATTCCTGATACAATCCTACAGTTGGCAACTGGCTTAGCCCTCAGTTGCTGGAGTGAGAACCGGATGACAAATTAATTAAAAGAAGAGCTCGTCATCTTAACGGTTTAAACTCTATTGGGTATAGATGATTTCACGGAGAGATTCTTTGGATGACAAGGCCTGATCAACCTTGTTTGTGGCATGGGGAAGTCCCACCATTCAGAGAATAGTTGTTGGTATTCGCACAAACCTTACCCAGCAGGTATCCACAGGTCCGCGCGAGGGGGGCCATTCAACAACGCGGGGGATTCTGACCTCGTTAGAATTATCTATTTTTTTTTATTTATTTAAAATTGATTTCTAATCATATGTATTATAGTAATTAATCATGGATCAGCATAAGAATGTCTCCAACTCTAGCCAGAATAAAACATCTACCGGCGACTATCGATACATAAGCCTTTCAAATCCCCGCCGCGCGGGGGCAATTCTTATTAAAAAATAATGGCAAAATACCCTGAAAAACCCCTTTATTTTTTTGTAACTCATTTCTACGTTTTGTAACTCATTTCTGAGTTATCTATGTTTTCAATTGATTGCATTGTGATTCTTATTTAGACGCGTTTAGTTATGGATTAATGGAGTAAATCAGTTAGGAAATAGGGATGCGACTGTATATATTTTAAATTACGCAATTGAAATGAAAAACAAAACGCTCAACAATTGCAATATATTCAAAACTTTAAAAACACGATTTGGCGCCTCAGAGAAAGAAACAGGGAGTCCAGTTTTAGTATTTACCGCCCCTGCATAGCCGACAGTTGTTTGGGTAATTAAAGAATACCACAAATAATAAATAAATCCGCTACTTGCTCCTGAATAAAAATCCTTATTATAATTATCTCTCAATAAACCATATTTTTTTGCTATATCACTATGGTTATTTATAAGATAATCTTGAACAGTATAAAGCAGAGCAAATATGAAAACTGATATAGAATTTAACCAAAAAAACTTTAGGTTTAGTTTCCTCCCAATTATACTTAACATTTATTACAATTAAGAGAGACAAAAAATTGAAATACTTTAATCATTTTTTTTCTAGACAGAACTCACACCTGCTCAAGAAACGATGACTGCAACAACACAAGAACAAAAACAGAGAAAAAGTTTTGACATTTTAGGTCAACTACCAAATATTTATATTCCTATGTTATTTAGCAATATTAAAGAGGATAGACTTCGTCAAATTATTTCAAGTCTTGATATCTTTACTGCTGGAAAAATCAGCTTCGAAGAAAAAAGTGATTCTAAGAATAAGAAATGCAACGGAGTATTTATTGAGGTGAATGCTTGGCACAACACTCATCATGGTGTTTATGTCAGATCAAAACTGCTGGGTGATGAAGAAGTGAAAGTCGTGTTCCAAGATCCTTGGTTTTTCATAATGAAAAGAAAACATGAGGAAGGCGAAGCTGAATCGAAAGAGTCTAATTCGCTTTCATCGCCCCTAGATGATTCGGCGATGCAAATCGCAAACGTGCCAAAAAACGTGAAAGGCGTTAGCAGAACTCCCTCACCTTCCTCTGATAAAACGGACCCAAATTATTGCCCAGAATGTGAAGCAGGAATAGAAAATCAAATGGGTCATACTTGTATATGGCGGATGATGGAGGAAGGAGAAAGCTCAACTTCATCTTCATGTTGTTCTCCTTCGCTCGAAGAAGAGGCATAGAAATTTAAAATAAATAATATGTAAAAAACCTTTAAATATTTATAAATTTTTTTTTAACATTTAAGAGTAATATTATGCCTAGGCGTAAAAATGCCTCCCCTAAAATTCCCCTCCCTCCACCCCCACCCTTTTTAGATACCGATCATCCTCTTATTCCGCTAAATTCCCATCTTCCTACTCCCTCTTCTCTCACATCTCAAGTGGCTAAGCTTCCCGAAGTATGCCAACATCTAATCTATAAACAACTTCATAAAATGTATATGAAAGATTTATGTAGAGAAATTATTCACAACGTAGTATGGATACGATTACGCTCTGGTAATAATTATCGTTACCAATTTTTAACTTCTACTCAAAAAAATTTTACTGTTTGGAATGAAAATGAATAAGTAATATTTATTAATAATATTTACATAAGATTATTAATAAATTAAATATTAATGAATCCCAATTCAACTATAGTTGGCGATACAGATAATTTGGCTTTAGGTTTTTTAGCATTAACTGTAGGAGTAATCATTATTTGTTTAAATATTGCATGTATCATGTGCTGTAAACCGAAAGAATATACATTACTTAGAAAAAGTGATTCTGGTTTTTTCAACGAGATTTAACTAACTTATTTATCTCCAAATAAAATATTGCGCAAATCTTTTATATAATAATCACACTTGTGGTCATCACACGCATTATATCCATATCCTACAACACTTAATACTGTGTTTTTAAGAAATCTATAAAATCGCCATACTTGTATTTCATCTTCAATTTGATCTTGATTTAACCACTGTAATCCCTTAACGTGCTTAAACCGCCATCGTGTAGGGACACATGGAATTGGATCGTTGTCATTTACATATCGAATACTTTTTTCTATTCTCTCATCAAACAGTTCTACGAATCTACTATCTCCAACTCGAGGAGAACCAAAAGTTACACATGCTATATCTTTGTCAGGATATAAAAATGAATAGTAGAGAGAACCAATTGTAGCTAACGCACCACCAAGAGAATGCCCGCAGAAAATAATTTCTTCATGTTTTTCTATTTCCTTTTCGATTTTATCATTAACAGAAAAAAATTGCTCATGAAATCCGGAATGAACAAGAGGTAAATTAGGTTTAGATAAGCCCGATAAAGCTAAGGCAACACGAGAAATAGATAAATCTGTTAAAACATCCTCTCGTGAAGAGGTGCCTCTAAATGCAACTACTAAAGATTGGTTTTCATGTTTACATAATAATACTTCACAATCATCCTCCGATTTATATAGAGTGGGACATTCTTCAAGAGAGTTAAAAACACATGCATTTTCTAACTTAGGATATGGACGTTTATTTTTGTAAAGGCATTCTATTTCTTCTTTGGGTTGATAACACAAAGAAGATAAACGCGCCAAATCGAGAATAAGTTTTTTACTAATCGAAACCATTTATATTTTATACTTAAAAAAAAGTTTTCAAATATCTCTGTTTAAATTTAATAGTTTAGTCCAAATTCAAAATATTTTCTACTTCTCTAAGACTAAGACCGGGTCCGTTATAATTTTGAATATTCTCACGGTTAATCAAATTTTCAAAATTATAATCATTAATTGATATGATTGTGTCAATAAATTGAATAGTGTCAATAGGTTCTGAATTTGCATCTAGCTCGTTTGCATTCGGCTCGTTTGCATTCGGCTCGGTTGCATTAGGCTCATTTGCATCTGGCTCATTTGCATCTAGCTCATTTGCATCAGTTAAAGTCGGTTCCAAGTTATTCAGAGGATAATCAGGAACAACTGGATTAGATGCCCAATCCCTAAGCATAAAAACGAAATCATGAACTATTTCACTTACATGCCGAGTAACCATTCCTCTAACCCGATTCTGAAGGTGAGGAGTTAGCCAAGTATTAGAGCCAGATGGGTGAACAGAAGAAACCTCTCCTGAAATGAGGTTTACAATTTCTCTTGCCACTTCCTCATTTCGCCCAGTCCGTTCTGAAATGGAATACTCAAGATCCTCCACATCCTCATATTCCAAAGATTCAAGCTGTTCATTCAAAATAGGTTGATCATGAACTTGACTTCTACACATGGGACATTTTGTTGAAGTTTGTAAATTAGTTAATATACACGAAAGGTGAAATGTATGACCACATTCTGTTGTTACCCGATTATTTTCACCTATCTCTTCAAGACAAACGGGGCATTCAAGATTACCTGAAGATTGAGACAAAGACATTTCACTTGCTTTGAATGAAGAATACTTGGTTGCTGTGTCCTTTTAAGTTAAGATAAAAATATTTCAATTTTCTGGTATCTCCAAATTAGCTAATATTTCATCTAATTCGCTATCACTTGATATTTCCGTGCGATAAGGTAAATCACTTAATGAAAGACGACGTGTCAAAGGAGAAACAACTAGACGTAAATCTAATTCAAAAGAATGCAATTGATTTAGAACTCTATTCCTTAATAAATGAGTATCAGAGGCATTTTCATTCATAATTTGTAAAAGCAAATCTGTATAAACTGATCTTAAATCTGAATTAGTAGGCAATTCATTATGATCTATAGGTGGCGATGAAATAGGGCTTGTTGTTTGCACCAAATTAATGTCAACCATATCTTGCCGACATAGTGGACAACGAATAGTAAAATTTAAATTAGATACAAAACATGAACCACATAACGTATGTCCACAACGAGTTATCATTTTATTAGAATCTCCTAATTCTAATAAACAAACAGGACATTTCTCTCTTTCTTCACAATTATTCATATATATTACTTTTTACTTTTTACTTTTTATAGCAACAAATTGCTCCATTTGGTCTAGCTCGCTCCACCATTCCTCTTGCACAAGGAGGATCGGGATTACGTTTGTTACATTTAGCTGTTTTTTTGATACTAGGTGATTTTGCTTTAGTCTTAGGAGGACTTGACTTTGCCTTAGGTTTCGCCTTAGCCTTAGCAGTTTTTTTATAGCAACACTTGGCCCCATTAGGGCGACTTCTAACCTCCATTCCATCTTCACACGGAGGAGCAGGATTGCGCTTAGTGCATGCACCAGTTGTTAATGGTTTTTGAAGAATAGGGTTCTTGACAGGTGAAGGAGACTTGACACTTAGTTTAGCCTTAGGCCAGATATCTTTGTATTCGGATTCTTTGGCAGTTTCTTTAAAACCAACAAGTTTAGCACCATAACGAATATAGTCACCTCCACTAGTATTTACTAAAATATACTCGCCACTGTCCAATCTAATAATACAATAATTACCATAGGCATTAAAAGTGGCAGGAACCTTAAAACCTTCAGGAAAATAATCATTTGGGTCTTTACTAGAATCCCAACGGTATCTTGGAAGCTTTTTAATTTTTTCTAAAAGTTCAGGCGAAATTTTAGTAACATCAATTGAATCCATATCACTATCAAAATTATTAGGTTTACGAGTTAATGGGAGGGAGTCCCAAGTTAAATACAAAAGTGCTTTTTCCTTACCGGTTTTAGGCGAAGCCGGCAACACAGGATTTTCAGGATTAGCCATAATTAAATGTGGACCAACGGTAAATGTTTTACCTTTGTATTCCCCTTTATCTAAAACTAACACTCTAATTTGTTTCTTTTTTTTGCGACGATTTATATCTATGATTTTTACTAAAAGAGCGGAACGTGCTGCTTCACCCGGAAGACGTGCGTTCATAATAACTTCGTCACCAAGAGCCAAATTTTTTAAAAGCGTATCGCCTACTTTAGGCTTTGCAGACTTTTTAACCTTGACCGTTTTACTTTTAGGTGGACTGGGCGTTTTGGGTTTTTTCTGAGTCTGTGTCTTTGGAGCCGTTCCTTCTTCGTCATCCGATTCCAAATCAGGATCCCCTATTTTTCTAATGATATGATGATCTCGTATAATATAGACCTTGCCTGCATATTTTCCATCCTCCACCTTAACTGTGATATTGTTTTTCACCTTTATACGTTTATTAATGTTTTCTATCACAGCCAAAACTTTTGTAAGTTCCTTGTCTCTTCCTTTACCTAATCTCCCTTTCATAATAACTTTATCACCCACGCTCAGTTCATCCTGTTTGTATTCTTTCTCTCCTGCTTCCCGCACCTTCATTCCATTTCTGAGATTGTGCAAATAATTTGTATGTCCAAAGACATTAAATAAAATACTCATAAATGTTTTTCCATGACCGTTATCTTCTCTTCCAATACCCGTCCAATTTCCAACAGCTCCATAATCAGTTTTATCCCACTGATTACATTTACAAAATACGATGCCATGTGTTAGTTCGTGCTCAAAGGTCAAAATAAAACACTCCAGTATATTTCCACATTTTACGTCATCTACTGCACGTTGACCGATTGCTGTATTTTTAAATGATTCAATAAAAACCTTACTCATCATCTTAATTGTAATACGATTACATCTATCGCCATATTGATCAATCCCTCTCGAATAGTGGCATCGACCGGCAACGCGTGTGCAACGGTTTTCTATACATGCAGAGACAACACAGTTTTCAGCCGCAAAAGCGGGTTGCAACTTACCTTCAAAAAATTCCTTATCTATTTTATCGATAATATCCATCATAAGGGCAGGTGTCATTACATCCCTAATATTAGCTAAAGTAATACGTTTTCCAACCTTTTTTTCTACCATTTCAATTACTTTTTCTCTCTTCCTCGCGATTTCTTCAAGGGTATAACGAGGTTTATCTTCAGCAAAATATTTACAGAAGTTCTCCATATATCTAATATAAATTCAGAAAACAATTTTAAGAGAGAACAGCAAGATTATAACATATATTATGGGAAAAGCCGTCGGAATTGATTTAGGAACAACCTATAGTGCGGTTGGTGTTTATATTAATGGGAAAGTTGAGATTATAGCAAATACGCAAGGAAATAGAACAACTCCTTCCTATGTAGCTTTTACTGATTCAGAACGTTTGATTGGAGATGCAGCTAAAAACCAAGTGTCACTAAACACAACAAATACTGTATTTGACGCTAAGCGTCTTATTGGAAAAAAATTTAATGATCCAAGCGTGCAAAGTGATATTAAACATTTTTCTTTTAATGTTAAACCGGGAGATAACCAAAAGTGTTTAATTGAAGTCACTCATAAAGGTGAACTTAAAACTTTTCATCCCGAAGAAATCTCTGCGATGGTGCTTACAGAAATGACTACAATTGCATCGTCTTATTTGGGAGAAGAAATCAAAGATGTAGTTGTTACTGTTCCTGCTTATTTTAATGATAGTCAGAGACAAGCAACGAAAGATGCAGCAGCAATTGCGGGATTAAATGTCCTTCGAATTATTAATGAACCTACAGCAGCATCATTAGCTTATGGATTGGATAAGAATGCAGTTAATCAAAATGTATTGATTTTTGATTGTGGCGGAGGGACCTTTGATTTGTCTATCTTGAATATTGATGAAGGTGTATTTGAAGTGCTTTCAACTGCTGGTAATACTCATCTTGGTGGCGAGGATTTTGATAATCGTTTGGTGGATCATTTTGTAACCGAATTCAAACGAAAACATAAACTTGATCTGAGAAGTAAAGCAAAATCTTTACGTCGACTTCGGACAGCCTGCGAGCGAGCCAAACGAACTCTAAGTAGTAGCACAAGTGCTTCATTAGAACTTGATTCAATTATGGATGGGATCGATTTTTACACATCAATAACTCGAGCTAAATTCGAAAGTCTTTGTGATGATTTATTCCGAAGTTGTATTCAACCAATTGATAAATTGCTCGCGGATGCAAAATTGGATAAATCAAAGATTAATGAGATTGTGATGGTTGGAGGATCAACGCGAATTCCAAGAGTGCAGAAATTGTTATCAGATTACTTTAATGGAAAAGAATTGAATAAGTCGGTTAACCCTGATGAAGCTGTTGCATACGGAGCATCGATTCAAGCGGCACTTCTTTCAGGAAACGAAGATGAAAAGATTGGAGAAATGTTGTTGATTGATGTCGCACCACTCAGTTTGGGATTGGAAACAGCAGGTGGAGTAATGACAAAGATTATTAATAGAAACACAACTATTCCTACAAAAAAGAGTGAAACCTTTTCAACTTATGCTGATAACCAGCCTGGAGTATCTATCCAAGTGTTTGAAGGAGAACGGCAATTCACTAAGGATAACAACTTACTTGGGAAATTTGAACTTACCGGAATCCCTCCTGCTCCACGCGGAACACCCCAGATTGAAGTAACATTTGATATGGACGCAAATGGAATTTTGACCGTAAGCGCTGAAGAAAAAGGCACCGGTAAAACCCAAAACATCAAGATTACAAATGACAAGGGAAGACTCAGTCAAGAAGAAATTGACCGGATGGTAAATGAAGCCGAACAATTTAAAGAGGAAGATGACAGAGCAAGAGAAAGGGTCGAGGCCAAAAATCAACTAGAGGCCCAATGTTATCAACTCAAAGGAACGATGGACGATCCAAATCTGCAAGAGAAAATTAGCGAAGAAAACCGCACTAAAATATCTGAACTAGTTACCAAGACTTTGGCGGAATGTGAGAATCCCGATCTAGAGACAGATGATTATAACCGTCTCAAGAACGAATTAGAAGCGGTGGCCAATCCAATAATTCAAGAGCTTTACAGCCAAACAGAACGACCTGATGTAGACATGACAGGCGCGGGTTCTGGACCAGGTTCGGCATCAGTTGAGGAAGTCGATTGAGAATGCTGTGGGGATTTTTCAATATATTTTGTGCCAAATAAACGATCCATTTTAACTAATCCATAATTACATTTGTATTTTAAATGATGATACAAATGTGCACGTCCTAATTTAATATTATAACTTCCATGAGATATAATAATTGTATACATGGTGGCTATAAATACAATTGTATCACATAGTCTATATGGAATTTTATATAAAAACATCGGGGCTGCTACAGGAAGTAGATTAGAAAAATAAAGTTCGATTGGGTGAGCATAGATGGCACCCATACCATAAGTGTAATTAAATTGATGATGTATAGAGTGAATAAAATACAAATACTTAGTGTGGAAAGCCCGATGAATAGTATAAAATAAGAAGTCCGTTGTAATTAGCCACAAAGCCATATTTATCAAAATGGGATAAGAATTGGGAGTCAGTAAGATTAATTGATTTTCGGCATAGTAAAAAAATGGATAAGCAGCAAATAAATTAAAAGTAACAAGAGGGAGCATTTTTTGATAGTTTTTCAATACAATTTGTCTATTGATTTGATGTGCATTTACACGGAGATAAGGCATAAAAATATCTAAAACAAAACAAATTATTGAAGAAAGCCAAAATGATACAAAAAATGTATTATAAAGCATAAGCTTCATATTACACTTACTTTACATAAAATAATGTTCTAATCCTCCCAAACGAATGATTAGATAGAAAACTACCGCAGCTGCTACATAAATAAGAGATGCTTTTCCGATTGGAACCCACAAAGATTGGTCTTTTGTAGCGCCCTTAATGAAATAACTCATAGAGATCGTAGCAATTACTAATAATCCAAGAGCAAATGTTGTACTAAAAAGGAATTTGGCAATATATTTATTATCCTTGCCACTTTGTCGCATGAAAAAGACAGAGGGTAGAATGGTAATAGGATATGACCAAAAAATAGCTCCAGCTAATGGATTCATATAACTTCCCAAAACACTTGTTCCAGCAACTGCAAATCCTCCTAGTAAAAAGTTAATTAGGATCGGTAAATATTGAACAGCCATTCTAAATATCTATATATATATATAATAAGCTAAAAATTTTTAACTGGTTTCGGAATTGGGTATAATGGCCGTTCAGAAAGTGAATAACAATCCAATTTATTAATAAAAGTAAGAATTTCTTGACAGGGAGGATGATTTTCATAATTTTTATTTTTACAGTCCTCTAATGCATCTTGCAACAAGAGACAATACTTACGATTTTCCATTTTGGGAAATAATTTGTCCTTAATATCACGATAAAGTGCGATATTTAAATTATGCACAGTCATCTTTATATATATATTTTTTCTATCTTAAATATTTATATAATTTAAATATATAAATCAAAATCAACATGATTTGCGGTTGGACATGTTTTGTTGCAACGATGTTTATTTTAGGAAATATAATTTTTACGTTTCTAATGGATAAACATTCAGAAGTTGCTAAATATCAAGAAAGTCTGAATGAAGATCAGCAAAAAATATATCAAAAAATTGTGAATGAGCGTAAAAGTATTGCACTTCAAGGATACGGTTTAGGGTTAGGATTAAGTATAGGATTTTTAGTGAGTCGTCATTTCATGACTAAACGTAAGGGGTCATTTATAAATTCATCGATTGGAGCCTTATGTCTTACGACAGCTATAACTTTTATTGTTCAATATTTTTACTATATTCTTACTCCTAAAACCAATTGGATGTTGAAAGAACTTTCTACTCCCGAACAAAAAGAACAGTGGTTAAAGGTTTACAGAGCATATTCCTGGAATTACCACTTGAGTATGTTGTTAGGTTTGATTGGAGCTGGACTGCTAGGTTATGGTGTGTGTTAATTTAGAGAACTTTAATAATAATATGACTAATCAAAAAAACAAAAAGAAAACTCAAAAAAAAAATGTGCCAATTTAATGATGATGTGAGAGTTGATTGGGACTGGATTCCTCAGCTATTGTGTTTGTTAATAAACTACCTCTTAAACCTGATCCTGAACTTCTTGACAAAGGAGGAGAAGAAGATAATACAGTCCTACCTAAAGAAGACCTTTGTCTATAAGCGATTCCAGGATGACTCCAACCAGGTGGTTTTTCGATATGGCCACATAGTATTTTAATTTCTCTCACCGTTTCCACAAATTCCTTTCCTATTCGTAATCCAATTGTAAAATAATTGGGTGCTAAAATATGGTTTAAATGATTAACATAATATGTTGCATATTTTTCCTCAGCATACTTTCCGTTTATATCCATTTGGGAAAAATCTGCACCCCAAAATGCTAGAACACGTATCATTTTAGGGTCATTACTCCACATAGCTGCACACATAAGCGGAGTTATAATATTTTTACTAATTGAGCAAACAAATGGATAATTGATTAATAGTTTAGTGGCATATTCCCCATAAAAATCATCATGTTCCTTAAGTAGACTGTTGACATTACTTGGAGAAGAGAACATGATTAAGAAATGTAAGTAATTAATGTATTTTTCATGTTTATGTAAAAGGGATGGATGACTCATAAAATATTTATACGAAAGTTCTAATCCCTTATGGTTTGAATCACTCATTAATATTTCTTTAACATCCTCTAAATGCATGATCCTATTATTAAACCAGTTTTGTTCCCTAATCTCTCTTTGCCGTTGTTCCATATATATATATTAATATATACAATAAAAGGGTTTAAATAGAATTTATTTAACACTTGTATGCTGTAGTCCCCGAACAGCATCATTAGGCTTCGTGGTCTAGGGGTATGATTCCTGCTTTGGGTGCAGGAGGTCCCGGGTTCAAATCCCGGCGAAGCCCATCAAGGGGTGTGAGGATTGCCTCCAAAAAGGGGGTATGGGGCTTGCCCCCATTAGGAACATGACAGCATTACAATTTCTTAATTAGTAAGAAAGATTAACTTTTCTATCACGTATAGATAGTTGATCTTATGTTGGGTGGTTAACCAAGAAAATACATGTGGGCAGAGTAAGCAAGGATCATGTATTTAATTCGCAGCTTGGTAGGGATAAATGGGCGAGCAGTTGGCATCTGGCAACCACAGATGTATCCCGAATTATATATAATATGACGATCACGTATCTCATATTTCTAGATTGTTGTTCCTAGCAGTTGAGTGTAGGTAGAGGATAGGATTGGATTGGATTGGATCGGGATTTGTAGCAGGTATGACGCACGCGAGGACGACGAGGGAAGCACGCACATAGCGACGCAAACGGATTAGAGTTGAAAAATGGCCACATTAGCGAGCCATAGGTGCAGGGCGGGTAGCCCATAGCACATAATTTTTGGAAATAGAGAGGGAGGAGATGAGGTGCAAAAGTCGGAAGAAAGGGTAAACTTCTTGATGGATGCACAAAGGGAAGTCATCTCCTAAACGGATTGATAAGGGGGTTTATCAATCACAAGAAGAAGTATTGGGTTGATTGATGAGTAGACACGCATATTATTCACCAAGAATGGTGAACGGCCTACTTATAAAATGATGATTTCGTTGATGGGATGTAGATATTTATAAATCTACAATTTTATTGCTCGCATAGCTCAGCTGGTTAGAGCGTCCGACTGTTAATCGGGAGGTCGTAGGTTCGAACCCTACTGTGAGCGATTTTTCTATATAAATAAATTAAAATTCAAAAACTTATTTATATAGTATTGACTTTTATTCGAT
>Ga0208149_1000093_pt1 | contig 34903 bp, 51 predicted proteins | sample DEB08_DNA_15_FD_184533 | JGI IMG/M metagenome (GOLD analysis project Ga0208149, IMG submission 184533) | Aqueous microbial communities from the Delaware River and Bay under freshwater to marine salinity gradient to study organic matter... | ecosystem: Environmental > Aquatic > Marine > Coastal ... | reverse complement strand
GCAGATTAGTTATGGGGGCTTTAATGATTCCAGACTTAAAGATATACAGATACTCAGAGGAGCGTGGAGACTTCTACGTATATTTCTCTAAAGACACCATTAGACAAATCAACTATAAGTATCATAGGTCGGGCTTTGAAAGGAACGTAAACTTAATGCACGATCCTGAGATGAAGATGTCAGACGTTTACTTAGTGAGTGATTTTATAACAGATTCACAAATGGGAATAACAGACCCTAAAGGCTTTGACAACCCAGAGGGTACATGGTACGGTGTAATGAAAATAGACAACGATAGACTTTGGAATGACTACGTTAAGACAGGTGAGTTAAAAGGATTCAGTGTAGAAGGTTTATTTGACCAAGTCTTAGTAGAAGAGACTAAAGAAGATAAGATACTAAAGGAAATTAAAAGTATCATTAAGTCAGAGTTTAAGGCATAAAAAAAAGAGGGTAGTTACTATACTTCGCTATCCCTCTTCCGTAATGCATCATTAAAGGTTTTGTCACTTCCCTTAACACTTCAAATATACAAAATTGTTACAACATTCCAAACTTATATTTATTAGTAACTAAAAATTATTAATAATATGGGTTTTAAAGACAGACTTAAAGAATTGTTCTTAGACGTTCCTGCTGATAAGCGTGGGGAGTTTAAAGAAGCATTTAACTCTGCTATGTCTGACGTTGAAGCACCAGCCACAGAAGAAACTACAAGCAAATTTATTGATGCTACTCTTTCAGATGGTACACCTATTATGATTGAACCAGCAGTAGAAGTTGGGGCAGCCGTAACAGTTGCAGCAGATGGTGAGATAGTACCAGTAGAAGATGCTAGTCACGAACTTGCTGACGGTACAGTTATCGTAACAGTTGGTGGACTTATCACAGAGGTTATCATGCCAGAGGGTGAAGTAGAGACAGAAGAGGTTATGGATGCAGAAACGCCAACACCAGCAGCAGTACCATCTCCTAAAACTGTAATAGAGCGCACAGAAGTAGAGCGCAAATTTGCAGAAGCAAAAGAAGAGTATGAAAGTAAGATTAAAGAATTAACAGAAGCAAACGAAAAGTTAGCATCTGAGTTCAATGCTTACAAAAACGAATCAAAAGAATTTAATAACAACGTGCTAGAAGCTATCGAGGTGCTTATGGATTTTAGCGCAGACAAACCAACACAAGCACCAAAAACTAGCGTAGGCAAAGTTGCCACTTTGAACGGAATCAAAGCAGCATTTAGAAAATACAAAAAATAATGAAAAAGTTAGATTTTAATTTTGACGTTTCCGCTTTAGGCAACTATACAGAAGAGCCAGCGGAATTAATCGCAAAGGCGGTAGCAGGTGCGAGAACAATGGAGTATGTTACTATCCAAACTGGTATCAAATCAGCAGAGACAATTAACTTAGTAGATAGCACAGTTACTTTCCAAGCGGGTGGATCTTGTGGTTTTCTCGCAGCAGGTGATGATACTATCACACAACGTACTATTTCAGTGTGTAAAATCAAGGTAAATAAGAACTACTGTATGAAGTCTTTAGAGGCTAAATTCACTCAGAAGTTATTAACTCCAGGTTCTACATATGATGAAACAGACTTACCGCAAATTTTCTTAGACGACTTAATGGCAAACATGGCTTTTGAAGTTGAGAAGTTAATCTGGCAGGGAAATACTAGCACAGGGTTAGGTAACTTAGCTTTATGTGATGGGTTTAACAAGTTGATTGACGACACATCTACTACTGTACGTTCATCTAGTGGTACTGCATTTACAGGTAACGAGATTACTGTACTTTATCAATTAGCTAAAGACGTACCAGTAGCAATCAGAGAGAGAAACGATTTAGTTTGCTTCATGGGTAGAGATTGGTTTGATCAATACCAAAAAGAGGTATTTGACCTTAATAACAGATGGGTAGAGCCTAAAGATGGTATTGACGGTATGATTTTATACACTAACATTCCTATCGTAGTAGTTAACGGTTTGAACGGTCAGAACAGAATCGTTATCTCTTACAGAGAGAATATGTATCTCGGGACTGACCTAGAAAATGAAGAGGAGAGCTGGAAGCTATGGTTTAGCGAAGATGACGACATCCATAAGCTTAAAATCGAATTTAAGATCGGTGTTCAGTTTGCGTTCCCTGAGTTTGTAGTTTACTACGCAGAGTAAGATAAGAAGTAATAGCAGGGGGTTAGTTCCCTCTGCTTATTTAAAATAATTAATATGAGTTGTGTAACATTAAGCGGATATACTTTAGACTGTAATAAGTCAAGCGGTGGTGTAAAGACTGTTTACTTAGTAGAGTTTGACGATGTTTCTGCATATGCTAAAAATGCTGCTGGATTAGTAACGTCTATTACGTTGGCTAGTTCGGTTGTATTCAAGCAGTACGAAGTACAGCATCAAGATAGTGACTGGGGTGAGACTTTCGTAGGGTCTACTGAGAACCGTACTATCGCTTTTGAGCAGTTGTTAAGACTAAAGATGCATAAGCGAACTACTACTGAGATAGCAGAAGTTTTAGCATTAGCGAAATTAACAGGTATTGCCATAGTTCAAAACTTTGCTGGAGAGTACTATATGCTAGGTGCAGACGGTGGACTTCAAATGACAGGTACTACTGCATATCAGTCTGGAATAATGGTAGAAGATATGAACGGGTTTACTATTGAGATGGGAGGTAAAGAGAAACTACCAGCCCCACAAGTTGACAGTACTATTATTAGCGGACTTCTATAATATATCTTTTAGTTAGTTTAAAGGGGGCTATTAAGCCCCTTTTTTTATGTTCAATATGTTACAAAAACAAGTATTTATATTTATTAATATGATAGATAAAAAGTGGATAGGGGCAACAATTACTATTCGTAAAAAGGGAATAACACAGACTGTTACGATAGAAGATAAGCCCGAAATGTACGCAACTTATCGAGCGTATGGCTTGGACCATATTTTTAAGTCAGAGCCTAAAAAAATGACATTCCCTAAAACAAAAAGACGTAAAAAAAAGAGTGATATTAATTTACCAGACACAGAGCAACAAGGTAGCACTGACACTAACGGAGAAAACGACAATAAGTAACCCTTATTACTTGTTTTCTTTTAAAAACGTGCAGACTAATCTAGTTAAGAACTTCTTATCTACCGATACGTCATGCGCTGTAAGTAGATACAATCTTTTTACAATAGTTGAGGGTACAGACGTAGAGTTAAAAGATGCAGGACAATGGACGTACATTATCTACGCTCAAACAAGTTCAAGTAATACAGACCCTAGTCTAGCAGATGAAATAGTGGAAAGTGGTAGAGTTTTAGTTGTAGATCCAACAGCTTCAAGTGACGTAGATTATACAGCCTTAGACAACAATATAGATATTCAATATACACCTGAATAATGAGTGAAGAAAATCAAAATAAGCCGATATTCATACAGTTAAATGCTTGTGATATTCCAGAGTTCAAGGAATTAAAGAATAGCGACTGGGTACAGTTCGGACATGACAATATGTATCCACAGCGTTTAATTGAGTTATATGACCGTTCAGCAACCCACAATAGTATAATTACTGGTAAGGTTCATTATATCGCAGGAGAGGGGCTTAGAGTAGATGACGCTAAAGTAAAGAATGTCCAAGACGTAGCCGAAATACAAGGCATGATAAAAAAGGCTAATCCAGATGAGGGCTTAGAAAGTATCATGTTGAAAGCAGCGTTAGACTTTGAGTTATTTAATATCATAGCGTTAGAGGTTATATGGAAGCCTAACGGCAAGTTTGATTTATACCATGTAGATGCTAGTAAGATTAGAGTATCTAAAGACGGTGAGGAGTTTGCTTATTCACCTGATTGGACGAAGCACTACAAAGGCACAGACAAGGATATAGAAGCAGGGTTTAAGACATTTGCTAAGTATAATCCTGAAACTAAAAAAGGTAGTCAATTATACTACCATGTTCAGCACAGAGCGGGTAAAGAACACTACACGTTACCAGAGTACGTGGGTGCAGTTCCTTATATTGAGATAGATTATAGAATTGCAGACTACCACTTAAACAACTTGCACAACGGATTCCAAGCGGGGAACATGATTATCTTTAGTGGTCAATATCCAGGTGACGCTACAGCTAAAAAGATAGAGAAAGACTTTGCTAAGAAGTTTCAAGGTACAGACGCTAAACAAGGCGGTGGAGTTATATTGCAATGGCAACAAGAGGGCGAGGGTGAGACAAGGGTAGAATCTTTAATGCCTAACAACTTCGATAAGCAATTCATGCAACTTCTAGACCAGACTAGAAACATGATATTCACGGGTCATCGTGTGGTATCGCCAAATCTTTTTGGAGTTGAGACAGACCAACCATTCGGGAATAGAACGGAGATAGTAGAGAAGATGGAAGTATTCCAAAGTACCTACGTTTCTTCACGTCAAAGAATCTTAAACGGTGTTATATCAGACCTATATAATACGGATGCGGTTTACTTAGATAGAGTTGATCCGATTACAGAGCAATTTAGCGAGACAGCGGTTATACAAATTGCAACAGCACTAGGTTCTGATTATTTAAGTCAACTAGCAGAAAAGGCAGGACTTGAGGTTAAAAGTGAAACCGTAACACAAACGGTTACCCAAATGTCTAAAGATGACAAGGAAGAAGAACTACTATTTAGTTTACTAGAGAAAATGGGTAGACCTGCTAAAGGGATAAATTGTAAATACTCAAAAGAGTTAGATTTTAGTGGTGACGAGGTCAACATAGATGAGGATTCTTTTAGAATGAACTTTGAAGTTACGGACTTTGATAAGCAAGTATTAGGCGTTTTAAAGAACAATCCTACCATCACAGCAGATAGTATAGCGGAGGCTTTGAATACGGACTTAAAAACGGTTGCAGAGAGCTTAAATAGATTAGCAAACGAAGGGCTAATAGATGTTAAGGAAATAGATATACCTGATGAAATACCAAGCGACACAGAAGAACCATCTAGAGAATTAACAGAAGAGGGTGAAAAGCAAGCAGCAACAGTAGACTTTGAAATAGTTTATAGATATGTAAAGAGGGCAAGTGCAAGTGGTGGAGACATTATACCAGGAAGTAGGGATTTTTGCAGACGCTTAATTTCTTTAGGTAGGGTATATTCAAAAGAAGATATAGACCAGATGAGCGCAATAGTAGGGCATAACGTATGGTTAAGACGTGGTGGCTTCTGGAATAGAGACGGTGTAATATCACCAAGTTGCAGACACGTCTGGAGGCAAGAACTAATAGAGAAACAATAAGACATGGCATTTACTTATTTAATATCAGAGAATTTTGTAAAGGAACGCACAGCCTTAGATGGTAATGTAGATGAGTCTATTATTAGACCTTTGATAAGGGATGCACAAGAGTTATACATAGTTCCAATTTTGGGAACTGATTTATACAATAAACTGATAAGCGACGTAGATGCGTATGTTAGTTCTAGCACACCTATTCCAGAGCCGTATAAGACGCTTTTAAATAGTTATGTAGTGAATGTATTACTGTTTAGGGTAATGATTGATGTAGCAGACTTTATAACGCTTAAAATGCGTAACAATGGTGTTATCAAACAGGGCAATGAAGGCGGCCAGACTGTAACCCTACAAGAGATACAAAGACTAAGCGATAAGTACGAAGCAAAGGCAACAGCATGGGAGTATAGATTAAACTATTATCTAAGTCAAAAGTGTGATGATTTTCCAGAGTACACAGAGAATGATGATGATGGAGATATTCACCCAGATAAAACGCACCACGTTAACGGTATCTATTTAGGATGAGCAAAAAATACATAGGTAAAAAAGAGATTAAAGAGAAAGTAGATAAGTACTACAAAGAAAAGTATGGTAAGTCTAAATCAGATAGTAAACAGAATACAGGCAATAGCTGACCAACACTATCAAGTTAAGTCATTTGCAAGTGGTAATGTATCACAGGCTTTTGAGAAAGATAGTTTGGATCGGTTGTTATATCCTAGAGTATTCCTAAATCAATTAGGGGCAACGTCTACAGGTGGAAGTTTGTATTACAATTTTGAGTTAATCATTACCGACTTAGTAGATAAGGATAGAGGTAACGAGCAGGAAGTTAAAAGCGACTGTATGCAGATAGCAACGGATATTGTGTGGTTAATAGAGAGACCAGAATATTTAGGAATGGATGGGGACGCTTTCTTTCAACCTAGCCAAACAGTTAACTATGGTTTTTTAAGCGAAGATTATTCCGATAGAGTATCTGGTGTGGTGGCAAACATACAGATAAAACAAGGATTTAATTACGATAGGTGCATAACACCAATAACAGCAAATTGTTAAACAAATAAATAAAAAGAAATGGACGGAAACCCAAACGCGAGAATGGCAGCAAAGAACGGAACTTACACCGTTAATGATACAAACGAAGCAATTAAGAAATTCACTAGTTTTTATGTTAGTTTAGATGCAGTTATTTCAAGTCTTAAAGATGAAAGTGGTAGTGATGTAAAGGAAGATTACATTAGCACACCTGCAACAGCGGTAAGCGCAGGAACAGTTATTACGTCAACAGGTGATGACTACTTTAGCGCAGTAACTTTAACGAGTGGTGAAGTAACTCTGATACTAAGATAATGTACGGTTACGGATTCGGATATAATGTAGGTAAACGCACTCCAAGTGCAGTGGGTGTAACTCATAACGCATCCTTTGTATGGCATAGTGAGGAATATGCTATGGAGTCTAGCGGGTTTTCTGCGTCAACTATAAATGATAATTATAGTATAATAATAACTTCTAATATTTCGGATTACTCAACAGGAACGGATAAAACACTTTTATCAATGTGGGATAATAGTGGAAAACAAAGAGGGTTTATTTTAAGGGTGACTGATTCTGGCAATATTGACTTCCTGTCAAGTTCAGCGGGTAATGGTTTAGATTTAAGGGTTACTACAACAGGGACTATAAATAACAGATGGGAGCAAATAGGTGTTAGCGTAGACGTAAGTGCTGCTAATGCCGCTGCTGCTGTAACTATAACTTTAGATGGAGTAGTTATGGCTACATCCACAATCACTGATACTGGAGCTGGCAACTATACTATATACGCAAGTGCTAAAACACTAACTATGGGTGGCTTTTATGCTTCGGGCGTGTTGTCTAGGTTTCCTGTGGGTGTTATAAATCAATGTGCAGTGTTTAACAGGGCTATACCTACATCAGAAATGTTAAGTATATGGAATAACGGAGAACCACTAGCTTATGAAAATATTAATAGCTGTGTTATATCTACTGATTTTGATAACGCTACATTCTCCACTGATTATACAATACCAGACCCTATAAGTGGAAATGATTGGACTCAAACAGGAACAACGGCAGCACAAAGGACATCTAATAAAAACAATTTCTGCAACCCTTACGGTAATAGTTATGTCTTAGGTGAATATCCGATGGATGGTAGTAACTTCTATCAATACGATGACCAGCCCTCTGCCAGTTTTGCATTTAACACAACCGATTTAACATTTACTTTAACTCATTCTGCGGGTACAGACCCAGATAGAAATAGTTGTGAAGTATTAAGTAAAGGTAGTTACAATATAGATGGTGAGGTGTTATGGGTAAGGTTTAACGCTTATGATTGGAATGCTAGTAGCTTACCAATGTCTCATGGTGGATTTAGCCTTATTGCAGACAAAAACGATTTAACATTCGCGCTAATAACTCATAGGGTTTTAAACGCCCCATCATTAGGAAATTATAGGTTAGTTGTAGCAGACAATGGCATTCAGTCCGACAATGAACCAGGAATAGCAAAAGGCAAAGATGTGTTTATTAAGATAGACGGCACAGACGTTTCTTTTTATTACAACAATAGCGGCACATTAACACAGATGTGGACAACCCAGAGTTTAGATATGGGGCAAAGCGTTAGAATCAAAGCACACGCCAGAGACTATAACGCATACGCAGACCCCGATACTTACGAAACAACGGGTATAAAGGTTTACAGAACAACCCCAACAGACTTATAAAATGAAAGACATAGTAAACAAATGGACGCAGCAGTACAAACATTAATAGAATTAGGCGCAGTAGGCGCAATTCTTGTGGTGGTTTTAATATACTTGTTCAAGTTAACGAAGATGCACAACGAGGAAAGAGATAAGTGGCGTCAAGATAATAACCGTCACGTTGAGAAGTTTAGCGATATAGTCGAAAAGAACACAGACGCAATGAGTAAGCTGAATACTAATATTGAAATTTTAAAAGACAGAGTATGATTGATAGACTTTTTAAGAGTGGCTTAATTACCACTATAATAGGATTAATAATAATACTCATAGCAGTATTAACTTGGGTGTTTAAAGCCGATGTATCAGCAAGTGAAACGGCAATTATTGCAGGTATAGGGACTGGATTACTTTTTGTTAAGGATAAACACGTAGGGATTAAACGATGAATATCCCAAAAGTAAATAGAGGTATTAAGTATCTTATTATACATTGTGCCTACACTAAGCGTTCTATGAATATAGATGTAAACGATGTACGTAGATGGCATATGGCGAGAGGATGGCGAGATGTTGGTTACAATTTTTATATAAAGTTTGACGGAACCATACAACAAGGGCGAGATTTATTATACACTGGCGCACATACTTTAGGACACAACCACGATTCAATAGGTGTTTGTTTAGAAGGGGGTATGTCAGAGCAAGGGAAACCACAAGACACACTAACGGTTGACCAGTGGAAGTCTGTTATCAAAATATATTTAGAAGCCGTTAAAACGTATCCTAACATACTTTTAGCTGGGCATAATCAATTTAATAACAAACCATGCCCATGTTTTGATGTAAGGGAGTATGCAGATAAACACAACATACCATGTATATACGAACAGCCATTTGGTGTATAATATTAATCTTAGCGTCATGCACCCCTCAGAAACGCCTTAACAGACTTGTTAAGAAACACCCCGAACTAATTAAAGTAGATACACTAAGTGTTTACGATACTATACATATTGAAACTATTAAAGCAGACACAGTCTTTAAAGACACTACTTTCCTTAGATTACTTAGAGACACTATTACTGTGGTTAATGATAGACTTACTATTAAGCAATATTATTATAGGGATAGTATATTTATAGAGGGTGAGTGTAAAGGCGATAGTATAATAAGGGAAATACGAGTGCCTTATAAGTATATCCAACCTGTTACTAAGGTAAAAACACCTGCCTATATGATAATAGTTTTGGTTGGTTTAGTTATTTTACTTATATTGCTAGGCATTAAATCACTTAGAGAGTGAAAAGCACACCCATAAAAAGACTTTACTACGACTTAGAAATGAGTCAAGCAATCGCTAAGTTATGGGGTTCAGGCAAACAATACGTACACGCATCACAGATAATAGAACCACAGAAAATAATATCTTTTCATTGGTCGTGGGAGGGTGAGGATAAAGTACACAATATTGACTGGGGTTTAAATAAACAATGTGACAAGCGGGTACTAAAGGAAATATCCAAACAGTTCAAAGATGCAAACGAAGTAGTAGCACACAACGGCAATAGATTTGACATGAAGAAAGTGTATAACAGGGCTTTATATCATGGCGTAGATTTACCCGTTAAACCCGTACAGATAGATACCATGCTAGAACTAAAGAAAATAGCGTACATGGATTCATACAGCCTTAAAGAAGCGTGTAAATACTTTAAACTACCTTTAAAACTAGACGCAGGAGGTATATCTACATGGGATGACATACAATTTAAGAAGTGCAAAAAGGCGTTAGATCATTTACTCTACTATGGTGATGGAGATATAACAAGCCTTAAAGCGTTGTATAAAAAACTAGAGCCGTATATTAAGCCTAAGTTTAACCATTCAGTTAATAAAGGTTTAGAGAAGTACAACTGCCCTAACTGTGGAAACATACACGTATACCACAATAAGCAAGTTACAACAGCGTCAGGAACTATACACCATTGGATGCGTTGTTCTGATAGAGCGTGTAATAAGTATTTTAAGATTAATAACAAGACACATCAAGACTGGATTAAGTTTAAACTTAACGCTGGTATAAAATAATCCTTATTTAATTTCCTTTGAAACCTTAGTATTTACTAGGTTTTTCGCGTGTCTAGTAAAAATAATTTGAAAATAATTTACAAAATCCTTGTTTTATTAAAACCTATGTTATAGATTTGCTAACAGATAACCAATTAAAACTAAAAGAAATGGGAATATTCACAGAAATACACAACGCTAATAAGATGCTAGACAATGCACTTAATGAAGCGCAAAGAAACAACGACATGGAAGCATTAGAATCTATTTCGGATTTAATAGATGACTTCATGAGAGGTGCTAAAGCCTTAGACTACGAATTAACGGAAATGAAAAAACGGTGTGACTACATCGCTAAAAAGTTTCCACTAAAGAATACATTAACTCATGGTAGAACTAAGAATATGTTTATGGACTTGCAATGTCTAATCCAGCACATTGAGAACATAGAAGAAAAAAAGGCATACAATGATAGACGAGCAAGAAAGTCTAAGGCCTTTTCAATAAGTAAAAGTTTAAACAATAAATCAAATAAAGATGTCAGAAATCAAGACAAGTAAAGTAAAAGAAGTAGGCGAGGTTAAGCCTTTTACAAATGACTATGGAACTACTTACTACCATAATCTAACAATGGAGAATGGTGATAAGATTAACATAGGTAAGAAAAAAGAGGTGCAAGTAGGATGGGAAATAACCTACCAAATAACTGAGCATGGTCAACAAGAATTTAACAAGGCAAAATCTGCTCAAAAAGAACAAAGCAATTTTAGCCCATCTAACGGCTCTAAATCTTATCAGCGTAACCAAGCATCCATAATTGCACAATATGCCTTTAGAGAGGCTAATTTAATGCTTATATCGAATGGATATGGTGAAGATGTTAATACAACTTCTCAAAGACTAGATAAAACTACTGCACTAGCAGAGTTAATTTTAGATAAGTTAGTAGTGTTAGAACAGAAAGCAAAAGATAACGGACTAGGATAATGAATACTTGTGGAACAATAGAACAAGCGCATAGAGACTACGGCACTCACCCTAACCCTACTACGGTAGAGGTGGGGGAGTTTGCTAAGTTAGTAGGTGTTGACTCAATTAAAGACTGGGTTAAACGATGTGCTAAACACGTTGACCTTTTTAAAGCAGATAGATACGGTCGTGGTTATGTATATGAGTACAATGATAAGTGTATAAGACTACCTAAAGCTATTGAGTATCTAAGTAAACTAGAGGGTAAAGACATAGCCTATCTACATTATAAGGGTGAATGGTAATTAAACACTTTAAAAAATGAATAATAAACTAAGAGAACAGTATTGCTTAGAGAAGGGTGGTATTAATCCAAGTAATATTATTGAATGGTATTACATCGAATGGCTGGAATCCAAACTAACAGAAACTAAACAGTCAGATAATAGCGAGTTGACAGAAGAACAATTAAAAGGGCTTGGTTTTAAATTGACTAAGCAATATGAACACGATGAGTTTCATACAAATCGATATGCTAAAGGCGTTTTAGAAGTAGAATTTACATACGAAGGCAAAAAGTTGGTAACTTGCGATTTAACTATTTCGGAGCTGAACTGTAAGCCCGTAACATTTGACGAAATGAAAGTCCTTACAACTATACTTGGGGATTGGAAAGATTGTTAAATATAGTTTACAAATTAACAATATTTTGTTAAACATATTTAACATTAAATAAGCGGCTGCCTTATTAAATAATATATAAAAAAACTTAAACAAGATGAATAAAGACATAACACCTCAACAAAAACTAAATAAAGTAGCAGAAGCATATAAAGACATCGTGTGGATGGCTATTAGATATGCACACGGGAGACACACTTATGCTCCAGGGATGGTTAGACATTCGGTTAAAGTTTTTAAAGAAGTGTTCCCAGATTGGGAATTAAAAGAAGACAAAACCATAGAGCCTCCTACTCACTATATGTCTGGCTTAGAGGATAAATCAGATTATTTACACGACTTATTTAAAAAAAATGAAAACACTAACAGATAAATGGTACCTACTTCCATTGATACTAATTGTATTGATGTTGGTAGGTAAAAAAGCCAAAGCTCAAGACACCACACAAGTAAAAGCACTACTAGAAGCTTATGGAGTTAAACACGTAGATATAGTAGTAAGGCAAAGCGTAGTAGAGACTGGATGGTATAAGTGTAATAATTGCAGCTTAGATAATAACAACCTATTCGGGTTTATATCTTCCAAAGGCGGTTACATGAAGTTTGATAAGTGGCAAGATTCAGTAAAAGAGTATGCAGTATGGCAGCGTAGATTCTACAAAGGTGGAGACTACCATAGTTTTTTAAAGCGTATAGGTTATGCAGAAGATCCTAACTACATTCACAAATTAAAAACGGTTTACTAATGAAAGCAAATGAATTAAGAATTGGTAATTTTGTCCAAGACACTTTAGGTGTAGTTAAAATTGGATTAAATGCAAAAGTAAAGTTTGCAGATATTTATAATGGAATACCACTTACAGAAGAATGGTTGTTAAATTTTGGGTTTGAGACTTATACAACTGAAAAATCTAAAGTATACAAACTAGGCAACTTCATGGTTACTTATGTTTTAAAAGGTAGGTTTGCTGGTAATAAATATTTAAAAGCATTCAATATATCGTTTAGTGAGTTTGGACACATCAAGCACGTCCACACTTTACAAAATTTATACTTTGCTTTGACTGGTGAAGAATTACAAATTAGGAAGTAATGAAAATAGACCTAACTAAATACAAGCCGTTTAAAGAGCTTTTATCCATTGAGGAGTACTCTATACTAACTATCATAGATAACTACTGTGAGATAAGCGAAAATGGATACTATCATCAACCTGCATCTTATATAACTGCGATACTAGGAGACACAGACCAGTCTAACCTAAGAAGAATTAAGCAACTTATAGATAGTGGTTATCTTATTTCTAGGAGTAAAAAAGGATTCAAAAAAAGAAAAATGTTAAAACCAAGTCAAAAATACTTTAAAACTAAAGAGAATGAAAGTACTTAATTTATACGCTTGTCTAGGTGGTAATAGATTGCTATGGGATAACTGCGAGGTAACAGCAGTAGAGTTAGACCCTGAGTTAGCTAGGATGTACCAGGAAAGATTCCCTAACGACAAGGTAGTGGTAGCAGACGCACATCAATACTTGTTAGATCACTATAAAGAATTTGATTTTATATGGTCTAGTCCTCCATGTCCGACACATAGTAGAATGAGAAAAACGAACACAGGGGAGGGAGAGAGAAAGTCTCCCGCAAGTTATCCCGACATGAAACTATACCAAGAGATTATATTTTTAGAACATTTTTTTAAGGGTAAGTGGGTGGTTGAAAATGTCGTACCTTACTATGAGCCGCTTATACAAGCCAAAGAAATAGGCAGGCATTTGTTTTGGTCTAACTTTAAAATACCAGGATTCAAGGGACGTAAAGCAGAAAATTTTATACACGCAAAACGTAAAGAGTTAGAGAAGTTCCATAAGATTGATTTAAGCGGATATAAAGGAACACAGCGAAAGGATAAGATAGCTCGTAACTTGGTAGACTATGAAGTAGGTCAACACATATTTGACATAGCAAGAGGTATATACAACCACAATAATAATAAACAAGGTGAATTATTTAGTTAAATACTTTGATATTAAAGAATAAGTATTATCTTTGTGTATAGTTGCGGTTCCACAATATAGCAACGGGGAAATTTTAACTAACCTTCTTAATGAATCTGAAAGTGGAACCTCAGAGGATTTAAGAGGGTTTTTTAATTTAATATAAAATGGAATATTATAAAAAACTTGATTTAGAATCGCTGCATGGAGAGGAATGGATTGATGTTATAGGTTTTGACGGTATATATGAAGTGTCTAATCTTGGCAGGGTTAAGAGTGTTGGAAGATACGTGCAGGCTAATGGAGGCGGGGAAAGATGGGTAAGAGAAAGAATATTAAAACAATCTATGGGTGATTCCTCCCTTGTGGCTACATTATGCGTAGGAGGTATATGTAAAAGATTTCAAGTATCTAGGCTTGTTTTCTTTTCATTTAACTATAATAAAGATTGCTTGCCAGAGTACTATGTTGTACATAGAGACAACAACTGGAAAAACAATAGTTTAGATAATCTAAAAATAGGCGATATGAGTGAGGTGCTTAGGTTAACCACGGATAGCGGAAAAATGTCTCACTTAGATAGAATTAGACCTAAATTCTCTAAACACACGCTGAATACTGCTAAAATAAAAGATGGGTGCATAATAGAGAAAAAGTGTATTTGTTGTAATGTTTTTAAAAAACCGAACGAGTTTAGACATGAAAGGAATACATGTAAGTCATGCGTTTGGGAAAAGGAAAGAAAAATAAAGGGAATCAAAACAAGAAAGTGCAAAGGTTTGAAAGTGGTAGAAATAGAAACAGGTAAAGTTTCTTATTATAAAAATTATACAGATCCAGACTTATTAAAGATTATAAGTACTACGACCGCAATTAAACATGTTAGAAATAAGACTGTTTGTAAGCCTTACTTAAAGAGCCAAAACTTTAAACCTTTTACTATTCAAGAGATATGAGTAATCGAAAAGCATTTAATTTCTTGAAGTCTTATTACGATGTTTACAATAAGCTTAAACACGATAAAGACAAAAAACAGTTCATTGAAGCATTAATGGAGAGAATGTTTTATGGAGTTGAGCCAAAAGAATTATCTGACATGGCAGACTTTGCATATACATCTCAACAACACGCAATAGATAAAAGTGTAAAAGGCTTTGAAGATAAGACTGGCGTAGCTTTGAAGCACCCTAGCCAAGACCCTTCGCAAGGGGGTAGTCAAGACCCTTCACAACAAGAACAAGGGGAAGAAGAAGAACAAGAGAAAGGGGAAGGGGAATTAGACCCATCCTTTCCACCTCCTTTAAGTTTGGTTGAAGAGTATTTTTTAGATAACGGTTATACAAAAGAAAGTGCTAAGAAAGCATTTGACTATTATAATGCGTCATTGACTGGCGGTAAGCGAAAGTGGACGGACAGTAAAGGAAACGTGGTTAAGAATTGGAAACAGAAGATGCGTAGCGTTTGGTTTAAAGAAGAAAACAAGGTTAAACCTAAAGCAAGTTCTAACACGTTTGTAAATTCACAAGGTCAAACTATTAATAAAAGCGTATTGTAATGGTTAAAATATTTGATTGGGATAAAATAGAGACTAAGAACAGGCACAGCGGTACGATGAAAACAACGTGTCCTGAATGTTCTCACACACGTAAGAACAAAAAAGACCCATGCCTTTATGTTAACTTTACAAGTGGTGTAGCAAAGTGCTTTCATTGTGAGAGCTTATCATTTAGAGATTCCGAGAGCAAGATAGATGAAGTAAAAGAATACACCTTGCCATCCCAAACATGGACAAACTACACCAACCTATCCGAGAATCTAGTTAAGTGGGTAGAAGATGAACGTAGAATTAAACAGTTTGCCTTAAAAGATTTAGGGATAACAGAAGAGAAATACTACCAACCTAAAAAACAAAAGGAAGTTAATAACATTGTGTTTAATTACTTTGAGGGTGATAAGTTAGTCAATAAGAAGTACCGCACAGCAGACAAGTGCTTTACTCAATCCACAGGCGGTAAACCTATATTCTACAATATTAATTCAATCATAGGGGAAACAGAATGCTACATAGTAGAGGGTGAATTTGATGTACTTGCTTTACATTCTTACGGGATCAAAAACGTAATAAGCGTACCTAATGGGGCGAATGATAATGACGACTACTGGAAGAACTCTGACATCTATATAAAAGACATAGAGAAGTTTATCATAGCAGTTGACAACGACACTAAAGGAAACGAACTAAAGGAACGCATAGCACAAAGACTAGGGCGTTATAGATGTGAGTTCATAGAGTGGACAGATAAAGACGCTAACGGTGCATTGATTAGTGGTGAGATTGAGAACGACATTAAGAATAGGAAACGCTTTCCAGTATCTGGAACATGGCAAATAAAAGACATTGAGAGCGATATATTTGACCTTTATCACAATGGACTACCCGAGACAATTAAACCTAAGCACCCAACCTTTGCCAAGTTTAACGAAATGTACAGCGTAATGCGGGGGCAGTTAACAATAGGTACGGGTATACCCTCACATGGAAAGTCAAATTTTACAGAGTGGTACGCTTTAAACTTGGTGAAAGATTACAACATGAAGATGTCAATGTTCACACCAGAGCATAGCCCTATGTCATTACACCAAACAACTTTAATACAAAAGGCAATAGGTAGAAACTTTTGGAGTGATAGAGGCGGTAAACCACGAATAAACGAAGCAGACATTAACAGATATGTAAGGTGGGCAAATGAACGGATCTACACAACGCTACCAGAAAAAGGTGAAGTACCAACGTGGGATTGGTTATTAGATAAATTTAAGGAACAGATGTTTGCCTTTGGCGTGGATATATTCTTAATTGATGCTTTCAACAAAGTACTACTACCGAGAGGCGTTAATAAGATAGATGCTATTAATGAGGTGCTAACTAAGTTAACGTCCTTTGCTCAAGTCAATAACGTAGTAGTGTTCTTAATTGCTCACCCTACTAAGATGAAGAAAGACGATGCAGGAGTTTATAATACTCCGAGCCTTTACGATGTGTCGGGTAGTGCCGATTTTAGAAACCAAACTCATAATGGGTTTGCAATTCACAGATATTTTGAGGATGAAAATGGGTCTGGTTACACAAAATTTATTAACTTGAAAACGAAATTTCAATTCCAGGGCAATATAGGCGCAGAGTCTTCATTTAATTACGACGTTGACAATAGCAGATACTACGGCCACGATTGCCCTAGACATGATATTGATTTAACTTTAGAAGATATAGGAGACACGATACAGCCTAACTTAGAATTTGAATCAAGTGCAAAAGAAATAATACACCAAAAGAAGATAGACAACGGAGATTATGACATCATAGAAGATGACGATTTACCTTTTTAAAAACAATAGATTATGGATAAAAATAGAAAAGAAGAAATACTATATGAATTAGTTAATAGAACTAACCAATGGCTAGATAATAGCGATTTTGAAGAATTTACTTGCAATGGAAGTTTGATGAGATTTGAAATGGCATTAGGCATGCTTGGTTATCCTTTTATTAAAAAAGAGCCTTGGATGGGTGAAAACGATTTTAATACATTTATAAGTGAGGATGAGTTTGAAGATGAGGACTATAATTATATGCTTAGCGAGATATTTAAACTAGCAAGGCACAATGAAAAATTAGTGATAGGTGACTAAATGCCTAAGTGTAAGAACATAGAATGTAAAAAGATGTTTGAGAAGAAACGGTCTAACCAGGTTGTCTGTTCACCTCAATGCGCCTATGCTTATCAAAAACAACAGCGAGAGAAGAAAGCAAAGAGGGATAAGGAAGCCTTAAAAAAGACAGAAGAGAACATATACGTTGAGAATAGATTAGGTAACCTTCAAGACGAGGTAAACAAACTCTCTAAAATGATAGACGTGCATTGCGGGTACTATGGCTGCATAGATTGTGGTAAGACTATTAACCTTGCACACGCTGCACACTTTCATAATCGTGGGGCAATCGGTTCAATACGGTTTAATCTACATAACTTACATACGGCTAGAGCGCATTGTAACCAATTTAACAGCGAACACAAGGTAGGTTATAGGGAAGGACTAAAGACACGTTATAGTGAAGCATACTTAGACTACGTAGAAAACAAAATGCCTATACAGTTTACTTACTTAGGGTTAAGCAAGATAGAGATTAAAGAAGCCCTAAAGATAACTAGAAAATGCATAAGGGAATTTGAACAAGAGGTTAAGGATTTACCGAAAGATGGCGTATATTTGAGAGACTATTTTAACCAAAAAATAGGTTTGTATGATTATAATGTGTATATTGCAATAAATTAAATGCAATATGAGCAAACTAGATATAAGCATAGGCGATAAGTTTAACCAATTAACGGTACTAAAAGAACTACCTAGAAAGGTTTTGCCTTCAGGACAGACTAATAGAACTTTCTTATGTAGGTGTGATTGTGGTAAACAAAAAGAAGTCAGACTTGTTCACCTAAGTAGGGGTAGGATAAAAAGTTGTGGTTGTTTTAAAAGGGTCAGCAATACTAAATCAGATGCATATATCCGTAAAATATGGAGGGCTATCAAATACAGAACACAACCCAACTATTGCGAAAGTCACTTATATTACGATAAAGGAATAAGGGTTTGTGAAGAGTGGCTAAACAATTACGATAGTTTTAAGGACTGGGCAGAGAAAAACGAACTAAAGAAGGGTTATCATATTGATAGAATTGATGGCAACAAAGGGTATAATCCGAATAATTGTAGGGTAGTAACACCAAGGGTAAACGCAAACAACAGAGAAAACACATTCTACGTTTATTATAAAGGCACTAAACGACCTTTAATGATGTTATTGAGGGATAAGGGTCTTTTAGGGAACGAGGGTGCTATACGCAGTAGAATAAAAAGAGGGTGGAGCGTTGAGAAAGCAATAGACACCCCGATAAGAAAAGGCAACTACGTAAGGGTTAAAAGTAATTTACAAGGATAAACTAAAACAACTAAAGAAATGATTTATAACGGTTTGGTTATGTGTAGTGCCAACTTAAAAAACGATAATTATGAAATATGAACTAAAGAAAATTGAACACCCTAACTTTCAAGTTGACGAGGACTTGGCATTAAATATAGCCAGTGTTACCCAACGTTTGATTGCTGAAATGCAAAAGCAAGAAGAGAAACTATTTACAACTGCTTTACGAACTACGGCAGAACCACCGATTAAAGGCGAAATAACCAAAGGAAAATTGACTTGGCGAGGTATCCGATTGGTAAGGCAACAAATAGGATTTGATTCTTATAGTTGGCTTGAGCAACGAGGCAAGCAGATAAGTCCTAAATTTCACATACAAGCAAAGTTGCCTGACTTAAATGTTGGGTAACACCAAAATAAACAGCGTTTTTAATGATGTTTATTAACTGTTATAAAGCGTTAAACTAAAGAAGCTAAAAGAACATGGATAGAATGAGCGAGATCATAAACGAGTATAAATCTAATCAATGGGATGAAACTAAACTAGTAACCCTAATAGATTTAAGGCGTGAATTAGCGTGTCTAATCTACGAACTAAGTAAAAAGGTACGTGAGGCAGCAATTAACTATAACCATGCCTACGCTAATCGCAGGGTAGAGACAGCACGTTTTAAGATTGAACACCTAACAAACAAAGACACATTAGGAATGAGTGAAGCAAAGGCAACTGTAGACGCTAAAGATTACCGAACAAAGGAAGCCCAACATGAGGGTAATTACAGAGGGGGTAAGAGTGTACAAGATTCTGCTAATGGTGTACTTAAAAGCATGGAGCAGGATATATCATTCTATAAGAAACTATACGATAAAACAGAGTAAAGATGAAAACAACAGAAAAAAGAGAGAAGAGCTTAAGACGTGGAGATGGTAAGAACAAGACACTACAAAAGATAGTACTACACCTAATGCAAAACGATTGGAGTTGCAATAAAATATCTGAGTATCTAGGCTATAACGATAGACGTGTAAGGTATTTATCATCTTTATCGATAGAGAACCACGTAGTTAATTTAAAAGCAAAGCCCTACGACCCTAACGCAGTAACACATAAGTGGGATAACTACCAAACAGAAGAGCATTATATGTGTATGCCTTTACCTAATGAATGGCGTTTGCCTATGTTTAAATAAAACTTGCACACTAATTAAATAAGTATTATATTTGAATTGATTTTTGTGGTTTTTACCATTACTTAAAAGTCAGGTCGTGTTCATCATGTGCTTGGCTTTTTTGTTTATTAAAAATAAAGTAGTATATTAGCACCTATCAAAGCAATGAGTTCTCAAGTATTCATTTCTTAATTAGTTTTATTATTTATCTATTAAGCCCCTGCAATGAATTTTGTGGGGGTTTTGTGTTATATAAGAAACTTTTTGTATCTTAGCAACGTCTATGTAAACGAACATGGAGATACGACAAGAGGTTCTAGATATTTTAAACGACAATAAATGGCGTTTAATGTGTTATAAGTTCTGCAAAGATGAACTTCACTTTTCCGACGACCTCTACCAAGAATGGGCTTTAACTCTATTGGAGACATCACCAAAGAACATAGACGACCTAATCAATAAGAACCTTTTAGAGTTATACTCGTACCGTATTCTTAAAAATATGTGGTGCAGCTCAACGTCAGCATTCTATGTAAAGTTTAGAAAGCGTCAACAGTTAGACGTAGATAGATACATAGACATAAACACAGACGATAGGTCTAAGCAACAGATAGAACTATATAATGAACTAATGGACATCTTCCATAAGTCTTATGCTAATGCTAAGAAGAGTGAGGAGATGCTATATGAGCGTATGACTAGAATATGGTTAGACGTTGGATCATTTAGAAAGATGGAAGAAGAACTAGGAATTAATCACCAAACTTGTTACAGATATGTTAAACGATTTAGAGACGCTGTTAAGTCCAGCTATAATAAGTTATCTATGGCTACTGACACCCTTGAGTAGTTTGGCTTATTTCTATGCAGACAAGATAAGGATAAGCGATAAGCGAATAAAGCCTTTAATGTTTGTAGCGGGTAAATTAGATTGTAACCATTGCGTTCCTTTTTGGGTAACAATAGGGTTAAATTTCAATAGCGACAATTTGCTTATATTATTATTTATCAATATATTAGTAGTTAAATTAGCAATTAAATACACTCAATAATGGATAACAAAGAAGAGAAAACAACAAAAGTTCAATTAGTAACCAGCCTTATTAGTTTAGGTTTAGTAATCTATATATTTGTAACATTATTCGGATAATGAAAGAACTAGCAATTAAACATAGAGACTACATACTCCAATGTCATGCTAATAACACAGCATCCAAAGGAAACATAAACCAGGAACTAAGAAAGGCTTATGTGAGAGAGACAGGAGAACACGTAGGAGGTTGTGGTAGTTGCTTACTAAATACGGTAATACCTAAATACGTTAGATTAATAAGAGAGCTTGACAATGGCTAAACCCTACACAGACATAACACCCTATGAACTAGAAGAACTAGCCTACCAATACATAGACGAGTGCTTAGAAAACACCAAAGAGGTAGTAGCACAGTATAAGACTATTGATATAAGGGATAGACACATTCCAACAGTAGAGTACTTTCTAAGGATATGGGTAGTCAAAAAGGGTAAGCCGACTATTAGCAGGGTGACCTATTATAATTGGTTAAACGATGAGAGAGAGGGCGAAAGCAACAAAGAAAAGTTTAACACTATAAAAAGGATAGATAAATTATTTAAGTCATTAGCAGAGGACATTGTAGCGAATGAGGGTAAGGGTATTTTCTACGCAAAGAACAGATTAGGCATGAGAAATGAGCCTAAAGACGACGACAAGCCACAAGAGAAGATACAGATAGAAATTATAAACGGTAAGGGAGATATTAAGAATGATTAAAGTATTAGTTATAAACCCACAGTACTCAGGTGTAGATATGTATAGACTTACACCCCATCAGTATTTGAATGAGAAAGATTTTGAGGTTAACTTTACCCCGACATTAGACAATGCACCTAGTAACATACATGAAGAGTTAAGCGAATACGATATAGTAGTATTTTCTAGGATGCTATCTAAGACAAAGGATAAGGATAACACTAAGGATATATTAGATGCTATTAAGAAGTCTGGTGCTAAGTTGGTAATGGATTATGACGACGCATGGAGATTGCCTAAATATCATGGACTGTATAAAGAGTTTGAGCAAAAAGGATTTAGATTAAGACAAATAGAGGCAGCAAAGGCAGCCGATGCGATAACAGTTTCAACGCCTTATTTAGAGAAGTCTATAAAGCCTTACAATAAGAATGTCCAAGTAGTTAAGAACGCAGTAGATTACAACAGCGTGCAATGGATGAAGTTTAAAACACCTAGCGATAAGTTAAGAGTAGGGTTTATAGGCGCAAAGGACCATGTCAAGGATATGGAGATGATTGCAGATGAGCTTTGCAAGATAGGGGAGTTACCAAACGTGGAACTTCACTACGGTGGATGGGCACCTGGTGAAGAGAACAACAAGATAGCGAGTTTTATGTCATGCGCTGGTGCTAGTAATATCTTTGATGTAATACCAGCTTTAGACGTTAATTGCTACGGTCAGATGTATAACCATATAGATGTTTGTCTGGCACCATTATACAAAGATGAGTTTACACAAAGTAAGAGTGAATTAAAAGCCTTAGAAGCTGGGTTTATGATGTGTGCTTTAGTAGCAAGTAATCAAGAGCCTTTTACGAATGTATGTAATGAAGATAACAGTATACTGTGTGATGGAGGTAAGGGATGGTATGAAGCAGTAAAGAGATTAAGTGAAGATAGAGACTTAGTAGCGACATTAGCAAATAGATTAAATAAAGATGTATTAGAGAACTACGATATATTGAAAGAAGCGAAAGTAAGGGAAGAGTTTTACAAGTCTCTATGTGGGAATGGGGAATAGCAGTAGAATACTTACCTATCTTATCTTACAATGTAAGTCATAGTATAGAGGGTGTTCATTTGTTTATTAAAGGAAATGTAGTTATGTTTGACATGAATAGAATATATTTGAATTAATGAGTAAGATAGCAGTAATATGTAACACCATGAATGAATACCACAAAGCAAAGATGGGCTTAGGTGTTACGTTAAGCAATGCAGGTAAAGACTACGATTTGTTTATATGGGATAACGGAAGTAAGAACGACCGTATAAAAGACCTTGTTAAATCCTTTGAGCCAAAGTTTCTGCACTATTCAGAAGAGAACGTAGGCAACCCAGTAGCTTATAATCAAATGCTATTAAGGGTAAAAGAACAAGGGTATGACTACGTGGCTATGATTGCCCCTGATATTGTACTACCTAATAACTGGCTAGCACTATCTGAAAGTATATACAGTAGATGCAAGTTAAAAGGGTTTTTAGGTTATGACTGGGGGTATAGACAAGAGCGTAACTTAGAGATGATTGAACAAGTACCTTTGCAGCATTCAGATAACGTGTATGGGTGTTGGTTCTTCTCAACTAAACTACTAGACAAAGTAGGTTTTATCAATGAGGAGTACAAGATGTATGGACGTTGGGATAGTGATTGGAACTTTAGAATAAACGCAAGTGGATATAAGTCCTACTACTTGCCACCAATTGAAATGCTAAAAAGCATACATTTAACCTCAAGCTGGAAGGACAATAGCACAGAGTATAGGAAGTTTAAAGACAAGTGGCTAAGACATAACACAGAGGTAGAGAAAAAGGAACTCCTTAAATACGCTAAGACTAATAACTTCTATGTTGCGCCACCTAAAAAGATTGAGTTATGAGTTTAGATAATCCAGTTAATAACTAATATAAGATGAAGATACAAGTATTAAGCGCAATGTATGGTCGCCATGAGGCAGTATCATTGGCATTAGATTCATGGTATGATGAAGGCCTTAAGTGTTTAATGGTTGTCAGTACGAAGAAAGATAGACACTTTTGTATAAACAGACAGATAGATTATATCCATGCTCCTAATTTTCCGTTATCTAATAAATGGCAGGCGGGTGTAAATTTCTTGAAACAGTATAGTGACGCAGATGCGTTCTTAATATTAGGGAGTGATGACATGATTAAGGGAAGTGAGAACTATAAGACTTACCTGCTGCAAGGTTATGAGTTTATAGGTATAAGCGATATCTATGTACAAGACTTAAAGACTGGCGAGAGAATACATTGGAAAGGATACACTAATCACAGAAGAGGAGAGAGTGCAGGTGCAGGAAGATGTCTATCGAGAAGCCTAATGGATAAGTTAGACTGGTTACTATGGACTGGACAAATTAATAACGGTCTTGATTTTTGCCTAACTAAGCGACTTGATAAAGTGAATTATAAGTCAATCACTATAAACTCATCAATGGTAGAGATTACAGACTTAAAAGATAAGTATAGTGTTACACCGTTTCACAGATTTAAATGAGGGTTTACATAACAGGTTGTGCAAAAACGGGAACAACGCTTCTAAGACGTTTAATGAATGCTTTTGAGGGTTTGAGTGTAGCAGTTGATGAAATGTCTTTAAAAAGGTTTTTAGAGAGTGAATACGATGTGGCAAAAAGAAACGCAAAACAGATATTCAGTATTGGGGTTGATAATGACTTTATAAAGGAAGCAATTAAGCTAATAAAAGATAATGACGTTAAGATACTACACATCCATAGGAATAAAGCGGATGTATTAAAATCGGATAATGGTTATGTCCCAGAGAAAAGATACAACGATGTAGAAGATCAAATGGTTAAATACAAAAAACACATTACACATATTGTACATTTTGAAGAGTTAACCCACCATCCCGATAAGGTTCAAAAAGAAATTGCAGACGCATTGGGTTTAAAGATAAAACACAAATTCAGCGAATACCCAAACTTTATAGATGTTGAATCAGAGAAAATAAACAACGGCATCTATGAGCTTAGAAAAATTGAAAAGAAATAAGTTTGCGGCGGTTGTAAGTGATGAGGTTAACGAAAGACTATTAAAGCGCTACTCTAAAGGTATAGTAGAACAGATACGAAAATTTGGCAAAGCATAAAGTACATACTACTGATGTATTTCAGAAACTATGGGCAGCAATAAACGACCCTAAAGTACGTGGCATTGTATTGGAGGGTGGATCACGATCTAGCAAGTCATGGAGCATAGCACAAGCATTAATACTATACGGTTATCAGAATGAGGGTTTAACTATAATGGTTGCAAGGCAAAAGTACACATGGATTAGAATGTCAGTACTGGCCACTATGCAGAATGTAATACAATCAATAGGCTTACCAATTCACTTTACAAAGAATCCATTTAGATACGAATGGAATAATAACGAGTTAACATTTGGAGGACTAGACACCCCCCAAAAGATACATGGTGTAGAGACTGATATATTCTGGATCAACGAAGCAATAGAAGCGACTAAGGATGATTTCGACCAACTAGAGCAAAGATGTAAGGGTAAGTGGATAATGGATTACAACCCATCAACAGATGAACATTGGATATACGACAACGTATTAAAGCGTGACGATGTAGTGTATATTCACAGTACCGTATTTGATAATGAGTTTGCACCAGAAGAGGTTAAGAAGAAGATATTAAGTTATGAGCCTACGGATAAGAACATAATAGCAGGCACAGCAGATGAGTTTAAGTGGGAAGTATACGGACTAGGTAAGAGGTCAAGACGTGAAGGTGTTGTATTTACTAATTGGGCAGAGTGTAAGAAGATGCCTACCGAGTATCAATGGGAAGTATACGGGATTGATTTTGGATTCACTAACGACCCTACAACAATTATAAGGGTAGTGTTTGCAGATGGTCAAATATGGCTAGATGAGTTATGTTATGAAACGGGAATGACTAACCAGGATATAGCTAAGAGACTTCTAAGGTTAGGTATAACACAGAGCAAGGAAATAGTAGCGGATAGCGCAGAGCCTAAGAGTATAAGAGAAATAAAACTAGAAGGCTTTAATATACACCCATCCGTAAAAGGGCAGGACAGTATAAGAGCCACCATAGACATAGTACAGAGGTATAAGATAAACGTAACGGAGAGAAGTGAGAACGCAATTAAAGAGCTTAAAAATTACGTATGGATGAAAGACTACTCAACTAACAAATATAAGGATAAGCCAATAGACGACTATAATCATATATTAGATTCCTTAAGATATATTGCTGAAAGAAAACTAAGTAAAAAACAAAGCGGTGTTTATATTATTAGATAATTTTGTTATCTTTATATTTATACGGGAAGCCGAAAACGTGATAGAGTAGGCAATTAATATCTTTAAAAAATTAGACGCTCCATCTAAGCGGTTAGTAGGAGTTAATTTATTTAAAGGTTTGGTCAATAAGGGGGTAGTCGGCAAACGAGCGTTACTCCTTTTTTAAATGATAGATATGAATTGGTCAGATAGGGACGAATGCGAAGTCACAACAAACACCCAACCACACTACAAAGGCAAAGACAGCCTATACAAGTTTGCAGAAGATTGGGGATTGAATGCCTATGAGTTTGACATACTTAAACGAGTAGTAAGGTGTAGACACAAAGGTGAGTTCTATATTGACTTAGAGAAAACAAAAGATTTGATAGATATTTATTTAAGAGAGTATGAGTTGGAAGGACAAGACAGTTAGAGACTTTATACGTATTCAAGAAGTAATACACCTAGAACTTAATCCAGTTAAACGCATGGCAAAGGTGCTAGAGATAGCAACTAAGCACAAGTACGATGATTTGATGCAGTTACCTATGCAGGAACTAAGAGCCTTAGCTAAAAGAGAGGAATGGGCGTTTAATGCACCTGATGGTGACAGTATGTATAGATTCAAGTTTAAGGGTAGAAGATTCGAGCCTATCGTAGATGCTACTAGAATAAAAGCAGAACAGTTTATAGACGGCACAGAACTAAGCAAGGGAACTGAACTAGAACTTATCCAAAGGTTAAATATCTTAATGGGAGTTATAACAGAAGAGACTACACCTAGATGGAAGTTCTGGAAGAAACGCCTAACAGATCAAGACAAGTTTGCAATGGTGTTAGATATGCCTGTAGCTTATGTCTATCCTAACGTGATTTTTTTTTGCAGAGTTTGGGCGACATTGTTGGAAGATATACCAAGCTATTTGGAAAAGATGGCGGAGGAGTTGACAGCGACAGCGCATGGTATGCAGAAAGATATGGATGGGCAGCAACCCTAGATAATCTATGTAATGGCGACTACACTAAAAGAAATTACTACTTAGATTTAGGAGTTATAGAGTTTTTGAATATCTTAGCTCAAGAGAAAGACAAACAGAAGTTAATTAAACAACAGTTAAATAAGAAGTAACATGAATGAAGATATTGAAAAAATAATCGACGAAATTAAACGCCTAAACATATTGGATATGTACGCAAATTTTGCTTGTTTCGCAGAAGATATGTTTACGTATGACTTAACACATGACAACCTCCACCATGAGTTTTCTATAATTTCTGATTCGTGGGGATGGAAAAGGAATTGGATGTTAAAGGAGATGCCCGTAAAAGATTTACTAAGCACAGAGAATATGAGATTCTTCCAACATTCTATGTGGCTTTTAGATGAGAACGGAGAAAAGTCTGAATTAACTACACGATATACACGACTACCTCCATCAGATAAAATTAAGGTGGAGATAATATCTATACCAGAAGCCGATGAATAATGGTTAAAAAGAAGTAAAGCCTTTCATATCTATAATGCCCTCGTCATTAGTTTGGCGGGGTTTTTTTATGCTGTTACAAAACGCTTATTTTATATTTATTAATAATGGGGGTTAAAGGATTAGACCAGCTTAATGAACTAGGAAGAGAGGTAGCAGCACAGATAAACGATGCTGCTAAACTATCTATTAAAGAGGTGGCTAACAGATTAGTCCAAGCATTGCAAAGAAACGCACCAGACAATAGCGGTTATTTACAGCAGTCTATTGCACCCGTTCTGCCTATTAAGGAAACAGATAACGGATATGTGCTAGAGATTGAGTGGGAAGAATATGGTAGTTATCAAGACGCGGGTGTTGCAGGAACTAAGTCGGGGCAATCATTAGGAATCGAGTTAGGATATGGTAGAGACTTTGCGTACACTGACAAGATGCCACCTACAAACGTAAGCACAATAGGAGGTCAATCACTAAGGCAATACGCAGACAGTAGAGGGATAAGCCCGTTTGCAGTTGCTCGGTCAATATTCTACAAAGGTATTAAGGCTACTAAGTGGGCTAGTAATACAATAGATTCTCCAGAGGTTCAATCATTAATAGATGAACTAGCGGAGTTAATAGTAAAACAATACGACAAGTAATGGCAATAACAATAGACCAACAAGTAACTGGAATGGCTACGGCTTATAATCCTATTGATTATGTCCTTAGTTCAACCAATACAAGTGAGACATCATTTAAGTTTATTTCAGATGTTTATGTTAACGGTGTTAAGAGACATAGATACCTTACACCAGCAGATCCTAACTACTCTAATGGCTTTATAGATATTGCAAGTATTATAGAATCTTACCTTACCTTTGACTTTGATACAGCGTTAAACGATGACAGCATTAAAAATAACCCTAACTCAATTGCAGAGGTTTACGTAGACTTTGGAGAGCAATATGATGTCAGCGGAGTGATAACAGATTTTAGCGGACTTGCTACATCAGAAACTTTAGAAGTTATTAATGGTTCTTTAGAGTATGAGGATTATATAGGATTTGATTATACAGACTACTATAATAATTCAAGCGCACTGACCAAGTTCTTAACTAACGCACCAGTTAATAGGACAATCCCAAGCGACATGAATGCATGGCTTTATATGTACAACGATAACAGTACAGTATATTTAGATAGAGTAAGAGTAAGAACGTACGATAGTACGGGTACATTAAACGGGCTATTTTTGTTTAGCAATCCATATAGGGGTGGTGGTAGTTATACAGACAACCATGTTAGATTTCCAGTAGGTGCTAATTTAAACGATGTGACGGGCGTTACTGTAAATAGTGGTGCATTACCTATCTTAGATGCAGATGTAGCCTCTTATGACGTGCAGACGTTTGACAATGGTATAACAAGAACAAGTGAGCTAAGAACATACACAAGGGATTTAACGTGTACTGGTTTTGATAGATATACACTTCATTTCATTAACGAGCTTGGTGGTTTTGATAGTTTTGCGTTTGATTTAGTTCATAAGATTAACTGGTCGAAAGAACAATCTAACTACATGACACATGGTTATACACGTTCAGAAGATGCAGTGACTAGAAACTTAACCAAACACCAAAGACGCTCATATCACACACAAACTAACAAAGCAATTAGAATAACAAGTAACTGGATAACAGAAGCTGAGAGCATTTGGCTGAGAGAGTTATTTGATAGTCCTATAATCTACTGTGAATATCCAGATGGCACATTGGTTGCGGTCGCAGATATCGACCTCAATACTTATGAAGAAAAGCAGAACATAATTGACAAGACATTTAACTTAGAAATGACTGTTAACTTAGCTTGGAATAATTATAGACAAAGAAGATAATGGTAGAGATTTATATAGATAATACTTTGCTAGATATGCCAGAAGAGGGCGTTAACTTCCCCCTTAATTATTCTATTGCAGATATAAGAGAGCCAGATAAACGTCAACAGTCATTTAGTAAGACTATTGTACTGCCCTCTACTAAGACAAATGATAAACTATTTACTCATGCTTTTAATGTTAATAGAAGTGGTGGTTATAATGCAAACACTAAGGCAAGTTGTTTAGTTATTCAAGATGGCGTAGAAGTGTTTAATGGCTATGCTAGATTGTCTAAAATCAAACAAAGCGCAGTTAGAAAGTTTAGTTATGAAGTAGTTATTTATGGTAGTTTAGCAAATCTATTTTTTGACATAGGTAAAGATAAGCTAGGATCTTTAGACTTTAGCGAATTTAACCATGAGTACACAAAAGAGAATCAAGAGAATAGTTGGGACACTTCAATAATCCAAAACAGTTCTGCGGTTGCATTTGAGTATGGTAATGGCTATGTATATCCTTTAATTGATTATGGTTATTCAGCTAATCAGGTTGACTACAAAGTAACAGAGTTGTATCCTGCCTTATATGCTAAGGAAGTATGGGATAAGATATTCAGCACCTATGGTTACACCTACGAAAGTTCATTTATTAACTCAGCTAGATTTAAAAGGTTAATATTCCCATTTACCAGAGAGCGTTTAGAACTATCCAACAAACAGATAGAAGATAGGTTATTTGAAGCTGGTAACAGCGCAAAACAAGAATTAGAGTTTAACAGTATTGGTGCATTAGCTACAATAGAATTTAATGATGATAGTAGCGGCAATAACTTTGATAACGGGGGTAACTTTAATGTAGTCACTTATTCTTACACAGTTCCTGATACGGGATATTATACATTTAGTGCTAGAATATTTATGGGTATTAGATTAGTTCCCGATACTACCGCATCTGTTACTTGTAATTTACCTTCATTAACTTGTCAATGGAGAATTAAAAAGAACGGCTCATATATTGCACTTTACACTGCTGGAGCAAACACAAGTAACATACCAGCGTTTACTACATCTTATGAAAGTGCTAATGCACCTAATCCAGACCCTGATAATATTTGGAATTACAATTATGATCCGAATTGGGCAAACTTAGTTACACCTACGGTAGTTAATCACTTATGCCAACAAGGAGATGTAATAACAATAGAGATGGCGCAGATTAATCTAAACCTTTTTGACTCATCCACTTTATTCACAGACGGTGTAACTAATTATAGTGGTAAGGCATATTTTCAAGTAAAGACGGGTTCTATATTCTACAATAAAATAAACAATATTGGATTAGTTGAAGGTGGCACAGTAGATATGAACACCATACTACCTGTTGACATTGAAATTAAAAGTTTACTTAACAGCATTATCAAGATGTTTAACTTATATGTTGAGCAAGATAATAACGATGAAAATAACTACTTTATAGAGCCACGTAATGATTTCTATGATAACGGTGTAGAAGTTGATTTTGATAGTACAGATAAACTAGCATTTGATAGAGAGCAAGAGATTACACCAATGGGTGCTTTAGACGCAGGGCGTTACTTGTGGACCTACAAGGAAGATAAAGACTATTATAATCAAAAATACATAGAATCTTGGGGTGAGATATACGGTCAGCATTTTGAAGACGTACAGAATGACTTTGTTAAAAATGAGATTAAAACAGAAGTTATATTTAGTCCCACACCAGTAGCAGATACTGGCTTTAGTGATATGGTTATGCCTAGAATCTTTCAACAAGATAGTAACGGCAGCATTAAGCCTTATGCAGCTAACATGAGAATACTTTACTATAATGGGCTTAGAAATATTACTGGGCAATCCTGGAATCACGTTGCGGCTACAACAAGTGTAACGCATTTAGACTACCCTTATTGTGGTCACTTAGACGATCCATTTAATCCTACTTTTGATTTAAACTTTGGTGTAGTTAAGGAGGTGTATTATGATGATACATACACTACACTTAATTGGACTAACGCAAATGTCTTTAATGAGTATCATAAGCAATTTATAGATGAGATAACAAACGAGAATAGTATTCTATTTAGTGGGTATTTTAATCTTACACCAAAAGATGTATATGATTTAGACTTTAGAAATAATTACTACTTTTTACAAGCATATTGGAGGTTAAACAAAGTAATAGATTATAATGCTAATGCTAATGATTTGACTAAGTGTGAATTTTTAAAACTAAAGAATGTAAGCCCCTTTGTAGCTACAACGGGTGTAGTAATAGGTGGTGCTGATGACATTGAAGAGTATACACCACCAAAATTAAAGACAGTTATTAACTATAACAACAATAACTATAATAAACGTGCAAATGATGTAACTGTTAGCGGTAAAGACAATACAGTTCATTATTCAGCTCGTAGTATAGATGTGGTTGGAGATGGCAATGTAATTGGTGCAGATGCTGAGCGCATAAAAGTAAACGGAAGTAATAATACTATTGCTGGTGGTCTAACTGATGTAACTTTAATAAACACTGACAATGCTGAAATATTAGAAAGTGGTATAACGTATATCAATGGTGTAGAGATAGCAGAAGAAGATTTAGAAAATAGATCAAGATGGGCAAGGGTAGACTTAACAAGCTCACAAATACTCTCATTAAACACCACACCAATAACTTGTATAGATGCACCAGGAGCAGGGAAGATAATCTCACCAAATAAGATAATTATATCTAAAGGTGGTTTAACAACAGCGTATACGAGTAACACGAATGTAAGGTTTACGTTCGGTGACGACTCCACACGAATATACACAGCAGATGGCATACTAGCAACCGCAGCACCTTATAGCGTAGAAGCAGAACCTACTTATTTAGGGTCAGGAACAAACTTTCCCCCGAACACAGCTTTAAAAGTTTACACAGATACGGGAAACCCTCGAACTGGTAATGGCAGTTTGACTATACTTATTAATTACTCAATATATACAGCTTAATTATGGCTAAGAAGATAGGAATAGAATTAGACTTTAACACTAAACAGGCTCAAGTTTCTGCAAAGGAAATGGCTCAGGCTATGGATAGTCTTTCTAAAGAAACGAAAGAACTAAACGAGGAAACGAAGAAAGCAGAGAAAAGTGAACAGTCATTTGAGCAAAGGTTAAATCAACTAAATAAAACAGTTAAAGAAGCCCCTATCAATGTCCGTAAAATGAATCAACAGATACAAGAGTATCAAGCGATAGCATTAGAAGCGGGTAGAAATACGCCAGTAGGTAAAAAAGCATTACAAGAAGCTGCACAATTAAGAGATAGGTATGTAGATATTCAGAACGAAACTAAGCGACTTGCGAATGATGGATATAAACTCCAAGCAGCATTAGATTTAGGTACTTCTGTATTAGGTGGGTTTACAGCTTTTCAGGGTATAACTGCAATGATGGGTGTAGAGAATGAAGAGTTACAACAGACATTAGTAAAACTTCAAGGCGCACAAGCAGCGTTAGTAGGGATTGAAACCATACGTAAAAACTTAGAAAAAGAATCTACCCTTGTACTTGTTGCTAAAGAAGCTAAAGAGAAAGCGATGTTAGCCTTAACTAAGGCTAAAACATTGTGGACTAATAAGGCAGCGGTAGCGCAGAGGGTTTTAAACGTGGCGATGAGTGCCAACCCTATTGGATTGATTGTAACAGCCATAGGATTGCTAGTAGCAGGATTTATTGCCTTTAGTGATAAGATTAAGTCGGTGGTAATGCCGATACTACAGCCGTTAATAGATGCCTTTGATTTTGTATCAGATGCAGTAGAAGAAGTAGCAGCAAATCTAGGGCTTATACCAAGCGCAGCAGAGAGAGCAGCAAAAGCACAAGCCGATGCAGCAGATAAGGCTAGACAGGCAGTTGTAGCAGAGGAGCGTAAAAAAACAGATGCCGTTATACAAGCAGAGCAAGAGAAGCGACAAGCAAGAAGTGATGCGTATGATTTTGAGATAGCCAAACTACAAGCAGCAGGTCAAGCTACATTTGATGTAGAGCAGGAGAAACTAGGGTATGTATTAGATTCACTTGCAAGGCAAAAAGAAGCACTACAAGATCAAATAGCTTTTGAGAAGGAGCAATTAGAAAAGTCAGCTGGGCAATCAGTTGAAATTTGGACACGAAATGGCAAACAAGAGTTTAATGCATACCAACAAGTCTCTCAATATAGAATAGATCAAAAGCAGAAGGAATTAGACGAGGTTGAGGAAGCGAGCAAGGAAGCCGCCCAGACTAGAGAATTAAACCAAATAAAGGAAGACAAGAGGCGTAATGACGCAGCTAAAAGAGCAGCAGAAGAGGCAAGGAAAGCAAAAGAAGCTGCAGACAAAAAAGCCGAAGACGATAGAAAGAAAAAAGAAGAGAAGGAAAATAAAAAGGAAGAAGATAGACTAGCAAGAGAAAGAGAAAGAAGGCAAAGAGAACGAGAGCAACAGCAAGAATTTCAGAATGAACTAGAACAACTAGATGAAGAGAGGTACCAAAAAAGTCTTAGTAATGAAGAAAGGGAAATAACACAGGTACAAGATAAGTATTTTAGGTTAATAGAAATAGCTAAACAATACGGGTTAGATACTGCGGAACTTGAGAAAGCTCAGAAAGAAGAACTAGCAGCAATCAACAAAAAGTATAGAGATGAAGAGGATGCAGCAAACACAGATCAAAAGCTAAAAGATATACAGTTAGAGAAAGACACTAGAGATGCTAAGTTAAGTGTAGCAGAAAGCACAGTAGCAGGTTTATCTAGTTTAACTCAAATAGCAATAAAGGATAGTCAAAAAGCTGAAAAGATACAAAAAGCATTTGCACTAGCACAGATAGCAATAGATACAGCAAAAGCAATTAGTGCATTGGTAGCAGCATCACAAGCAAACCCATTAAACGCTGTTACGGTAGGTGGCGCAGGTGCAGCGCAGTTTGCAAGCGGTATAGCGACTATACTAGCCAACATGGCACAAGCAGCAGCACTATTAAAAAGGCCAAGCCCTAACGTATCTAACCTATCATCGTCTGCTGGTGGAGGAGTAGCAGGTGCAGGAGTACCTATTAACGCAGTACAGAACGGTAGTACACTAATAGGCAACGGACAACCAGAAAGAGAGGTTAATAAAGTGGTAGTAGTAGAGAGCGATATAACAAGTACCCAACAAGGGATTAGCCAAATACAATCACAAGCAACAGTAGTAGAGTAGTTACAATAACACGATATTATATTTATAAGTATGGAAAAGGTAGAAGTATACGAGATAGTAATTAACGACCATGATGAAAGTGGTGTAGATTACATAGCATTAGTTGACACCCCTGCAATTATGAAAAACTTTATGGCGTTCAATGAAGAGAAGCCTAAGATGGTTTTCAAGACAGCGGATAAAGACCGCAGATTAGTTATGGGGGCTTTAATGATTCCAGACTTAAAGATATACAGATACTCAGAGGAGCGTGGAGACTTCTACGTATATTTCTCTAAAGACACCATTAGACAAATCAACTATAAGTATCATAG
>Ga0208149_1000090_pt1 | contig 35238 bp, 51 predicted proteins | sample DEB08_DNA_15_FD_184533 | JGI IMG/M metagenome (GOLD analysis project Ga0208149, IMG submission 184533) | Aqueous microbial communities from the Delaware River and Bay under freshwater to marine salinity gradient to study organic matter... | ecosystem: Environmental > Aquatic > Marine > Coastal ... | reverse complement strand
CTTAGTGTTGCACGTGTAGCTGACAAGGAGGCCGTACCATTACAAGAAAGTGGTGCATATGTACCACCATCAAAGAAAGTTCAGACGTTAGTTGATGTACAAGAAACAAATGAACCTCTTGTTAGGCAGCAATCTACAGAAGCTGTTGATACTGGTTTTGATCAACAAGTTCAAGACTTACAATCTCAAGTTCAACGCAATGAAGATTTAGACGTTGGTTCTATTGATCTTGATTCTTCTGCTCGTCGTTTCTTCGTTAATGAACGACAAGAAATTGCAGATGATTTAATTTCTCAAGGTATTAATCCAACCCGTGGAAATATTGAACAAGAATTAGCTGCCCGTTTAGGTAGTGAATCGTCTGAATACGGTTCAAAATATACTAGGCGCAAACAGGCTATGCAATTAGGCGCTACATATGGCGGTGGTTTATTTGAAAACTTAAATACTGATAGTGTTCAAATCGGAGGAATTAATGTTCCTGTTTCAGAATTAAAACAACCTTTTCTTGGCGAAAGTGTTGCTTTATCTCAAGAAGCTCGTCGAGAAAAAGCTCGTGATTTTCTTGGTAGCGTAAGGCTTGATATTACAAATGAACGTAATCGCCGCGTGAACGATCCTGAAACTAAAAAAATGTTAATTGAGTTTGAACAAAATGAAGAAGTAAAAAATATTGCTGCTGCTAATGCTGATTTAAATCGTAGTAAGTCAGATGCTTCTTTTAACGAATCCGTTTATGATGCTTACGATATTAAAAATGAAAAACTAAGTGAAGATATTGAAAAACGAATTAATTACACACCTAGTGAATTAAAACGTTTAGAAGGAGCGGAAAACTGGAATGCAGCAGAACAAAAAAGAATTACCGCCACTTATCCACAACGTTTAGGTGATTACTATCAAGAAGGTTCACGTCTTTACTTTGAATTAGATCCAAATACTGGGGAACCAATTTTAGAAACAATAGAGCGTCGATCTGGATATCGTCCTCAAGTTCAAAACGTTTTAAATGAAGAGTTTAAAGGTCCCGCTAGTGGCACTAGTGTACGCGGCAAAAGCCCAAGGCCTTTTATGGCCGAAGCTAAAAAAGAGGAAGGTTCTTCTTTACTTAGGCAAATGAACGAAGAAGATCCCCGTGGTGGTATTGGTATCTATGGCATTGAGTTAGAAGGTGCTCCAGAGGGTGCTATTACCCCTGGTACTCCAGGAGATGCTGTTCGCTCTGGAACAGCAAAAGGAGTTTTCTTGCCTAATACTCCTGCATCAAAACGTCGTCCTACTGAACCTGTTTATTCTAAAGAAGAGATTTATGATGAAGCGTATAGAACCGCTCAGGCTGTACCTGAAGGAGATGTTCCTGTACCCCTTGATTATGAAGAAGTGATTCAAAGCCTTGGTTCACAAGAACCTAATCGTGCTTCTGTGGATATGTCTGAATCTATTCGACGCGCTGCTCGTCAACGTAGCCAGATGAATCCCCGTGGTGGGCAAGTACCACAAGAATTAGAAGTTCTTCGTCGTACTATGCCTGAAGGTCCAACTGCTGTTCAGTTTGGTCCTCGTAGTCGTGTTGCTGGTTTACCACCTCAACAACGCACTATTACAGGTGTAACTGCATATGGCGCACGGCAACAACAAAGTCCAGCTGATAAAGCAGCGCAACAGTTAGAATCGTATATGCAAAAACGTATGATGGGTAGAGCTACACCCTTGACTTCTGAAGTCGTTATTCAACCTAAGTTGTTCTGATCATGGAAGAGAAAAAAGAAGACAAAAAGTGGATCCAAAAAGCAATTAAAAAGCCTGGATCCTTTACCGCTAAAGCTAAGCGCCGTGGAATAACATCAGCACAACTTCAGGCTAATGTTCAAAAAAATCCCGATAAATACGATAAGAATACGCAGAAGCAAGCGCAGCTTAGGGAGACACTTGTACAATTAAGTAAAAGAAAAAAGTCTGAGAAGTAATGCCACGCGACTCTCGCCTTTCTAATCCAGAGGATTATATTGCTGACGGCACACAAGGCTTCCGTAAGCAATCAAAAATTGATTACCATGATTCATTTGCTGCTAAATCAACGCAGCCTCCTTTTAATATCAATAGGTTTGAATCATCTGAATTAAAAAATCGTCTCTTATCTAAAAAACCAATCTTAAATCCACGCTTAAACTTTGTAGCTGGAGACCCACAAGAATTTGAATTGTTCACTGGTTTTACCAGGTTTGATACAAATCGCCCAGAGCTATATGACTACGAAACTGGCCGTGCAAATACAAAACTTAATTTTACATATGCGCCAGAATATAATCCTGTTTGGGCAGAAGAGTATTCTTATAGCCCTACGTTAAATCCTGACGATAAAGTTAATAATCCAATGCCTAGAACTTCTAATCCAGATCCAAATGGATTCTTGACAGTTGATGGTGATATAGGAGAAGAGGCAATCCTTGTGGAAGAAGGATAAAGAACCTTAGAATTAAAAGTATATAAGTAACAATAAAAATGTTAGGTGCAGCAGTAAAACTAGGTCAAAGAGTATTGGGGCCTAGGTTAGCAGGTGCCCTTGCAAGAAATATTGGGGGTAAGGCAGGTTTAAAAGCTATTGGGCAGGATGCTTTAATTAGTGGAGGACTTAATACAACTCTTGGTGTTTTAGGTGGCCAGGATTTACCTGAGGCTTTGTTGTATGGTGCCGCTGATGCACTTGCATCTGGCGCAAGTATTGGTGCCGTACGTGGTCTTCGTCCTAAGGGAAAAAGGACAGTAATCACAAAAGGAAAAGATGGTAAAGAAGTAAGAACTACGGAAAATATTCGTTCTAGGCTTGAATTACCTGCAAACTTTGCTGCTTCTATTGCTTCTACTATTCCTGTAGGAATGCTGCTTAACCGTGGAGCTAATCCACAATCTGTGCAGGTATCACAGCAAAATGCACAACGTGCAGTTATTAATCGTGATCCAATGCTAATGGATATTCCTTTAGCGGGTGCTTATATGCCAGATACAATGTTCCAAAATATTAACTTACCTTCAACTAATTCTTTATTTCAACAATATTTAAATGATCAAGGACCTCAGTACGATATGGCACAAGCAGAACGTGAAATGGCCGCAATCATGGGATTAAACTAATGCTTAAACAAGTTCGTAAACAATTAGAAAAAGGATGGAAAAAAGGTGTTGGCGTTTCAGAAGCGCAAGCACAAGCAAAGGCCGATGCTACTGGCACGGCAAAGCGTTATTCCCATAGTGTTATCCCTGGAATTGCGGGAGGATATTATGGCGATTTACGTAAAGAAGGTATTGGCTTACAAACTCCTGTTCAGTTAGCTGGTGCGGTTGCATCACGCTTTTTAACGGATGTTGGTGATGATGCATCACGTCATTTGTATTGGCGTTATAACCATCCAATGGCTATTGCTGATAAATTAGCGGAACAGGCATTAGGTTCAAAAGTATATGAATACAGCGGCCCACAACGTGCCGCTATTAAGTTAGCTTCCATTGGTGTACCTGTTAGCGCATCATTAGGTACATTTGATATTACAAATTTAAGTGAACTCGGAAGGCCTAAAGGTTTTGCACAGTCGTATGCAGAACAAGGATCAGAAGATCGTCGTCAAACAGGCCAAGTTGCACCGGAGTTAATTGATCGTTTTGTTCTTGGCCGTCAGGGTAGGCCATTAAAATTTGATACGGCAAGAGAAGATATTCCTGATCTTACGAAACAACGTTATGCAAATTATATGAATTATTTGTATAACGAAAAAGGACCCCTTGGTGTTGGTGTTATCAAAGGAACGATGGAAAACCTCCAGGGTGAGCCTGAAGTTCGTATTGTTGGATTCCCAGTAGGATTACAAGCAGCAGGTGCCTTAGCCGGTGGCGCAGGGGCAGCAGGTGCCGCTTTACGTACAAGTAAGGGATTGCCAAAGGCACGTAATGTAGTTGGTCTTGGTGCAGGTGGTGCTGTTGCTGGTGCATTGGCTGGTAAGTTAATGAATAGGATGATTGCATCAACTGGTCAATCAGACTTACCAACAACGCAAGAGTACGGTATTACCTGATATAGAATTTAAATATTAAAAGTACTTGTTTAATTAGATGGCTAACGGAGTATATTACAATCCAATGTCCCCTGAGGCTCAGCAAGCACCTCTTACTCTTGGTCAGCAAATTGGCAATAGGGTAACTGACTTACGTGGCAAAGGAAGGCAGTTTATCGATCAAAATAATGCTTTATTTAATCGTTCCAATTTACTTGGTGGCGCGACTTTACTTCCAGGAGCGCTTATGGCAACCCAAAGCGTTGTGGAAGGTCGTCCTTTAGAAGCTGCAGCAGGTGGTGCTTCAAGTATTGCAGCTGGTGGCCTTGCCGCTGCAGTGACTGGCGGACTTAGGCAAAGTAAAAACCCACTTGCGCGAGTAGCTGGTTATGCCCTTCCAGCTCTTGCAGGAGGAGCTGCCTACGGTGTTGGTGGTTTAGCTGAGGAAGTAAAAGCAGGCATGACAGGTAAACCAATTACCGGCCGAGAAGGAAGTTCTTCTGAGCAACGAGGACGGACTCGCAAGCAAGCTGAGCTTGAGCTTGAAATGCGTGGCAATGCTTTAGATCAGAACCTACAGTTTTATCAGCAGTATACAGGCTATATCATGAATGCTGAACGTGAACAGCTTCAAAAATTAATGCCTTTGATTCAGAAAGATAAAGACCTTTCTGCAATTCGTCAACAAGCATTGATGAATACTCAAGGTCAGAACTATGCAATGCTTGGTACTCTTTCAACAGCTGGCAAATTAGCTACAGGTGCTCAAGAACAAACTGGTGCAACTCTACGAACTGCATTAACTTCTAATCCTTACGCAAATAGCGTGCTTCAAGCTCCTAACATTAGCTTTGGTTGATCATGGCAAATCCAACACGTCTTGGCATTGAATCTTTTAAGCCTGCAGGAAACTTGCCTGTGGGAACTGTTATTGATGACAGCTTTTATCCTGAAGGTTTTCTAGCTGGTAGGCATCTAAATGCATTCAATCTTGATTACACAACTGCCTCTCCTGCAACAGGTCCTAGTGGATCATTAGGCGCTTCTCCTGAGCAATCTGGTTTTAGTGGTATCGGAGGATTAGATCCTAATAAAGAAGCAGAACTAGCTCAACAAAAGTATTTCTTTGATACGCTTTTAAACATAAAGGATAAAGAGAATAGTCCAGAAGCAATGCGTCAAAAATTTGAAATGCTTGATGCGCTTCAAGCAAGCCAAGCTGCACGCATGATGAGGTATGGCACCCAATCAAATGTTATTGGTGCTTTATTAAAAGACCTACCAAAAGCAATTGCTGGACCCGCTTGGGAAAAAGCTAGGTATGCAGATTTAGAAGCACAAGGACCTCTCTTTGCATCACAAGCAATACGACCTGCATTTTCAAACAGAGATTATATTAACCTTTGATTTTAACCAGTTAAAATAAAAACAGGATAGGGAGAAAAGTGTTCGATTATTCATCTAATTTTGGCTTAGGTGCAAACTCTTGGAGCCCGATTTCTTCAGGCTTTGGCTCAGGAGGCTTTGGCTCAGGTGGTGGCACCTTTACCGGCTTTGATCCTGGTGTTTTTAATTTAAATGCTGACTATGGCGGTTTTGGCTCTTCTGGTTCTTCTGGTGCTACTCAAGCAGCTCAAGGTATAGGGGGCATCTTAGGTAATGTTTTTGGTGGTCCTGCAGGTGGTGCTATTGCTTCTGGCGCTATTGGTGTACTTGGTGGTCTTTTGGGAGGAAACTCTGCTCGTTCTCGGACAGAAGCAGCACGCGAAGCACGTCGGCAACAAGAAAACCTCCTTGAAACACAAGTTGAATTGACAACTGGTGCAAACATTGCATCTAAGATTGCCGATTTTAATCTTGGTTCATTAGGTGCTCAACGTAAGTTTGATATTATGAATACACCAAAGTACATGAATGTAGCAGGACGTGAACTAGGTGGTCGCATTGCCGAAAGGGGAACATATGGTTCGGCTACTCCAGCCTTAGCAGGCCGCTTTAGTCAAATGTTTTATGGATGATTAATTATGGATTTTAGTGATCTTGTTGGTAAGTTTGGTACTAGAACTTTTGGTTTAGAAAGTGATCCTTTCCAGCAACTTTTAGATAAGAGAAGTTCTGAACAAATCATTGGTGGTTCGATTGGAGCTGGTTTCGGTGGATATCAACCATCAGGGAAAGAAATGCGAGACATTTATGACTTTGCAGCTTCTACAGGCAGAGCAAGTGATCCCCGTGGTTTATCCCAATTAGCTGCCCAATCTTGGAGTTCTACACCACAAGCTCAACTTTCTTTTATTACTCCTGAACAATATGCTATAGCGGCACAAATTGGTAACCCTTTATTTGATCAAAATACTGGAACATTTAGTGGGCGCTATGATGTAGGAGAGGGCCTTAAAAAGAATTACACTGCTTTATCTAACGCGCAAATGGAAAGATTTTTAGGAGCATAACAATGGCAGGAAGACTTTCTCTTAATGACTTAAGGAAACGGTATGGCCAAGGTGCTGACTTTGGCGGTTATGACTATCATATGGCAACAACCAGACATGGTTATTCGCCAGAGGAAGTCTTTAGCTGGATGAAGAAGAATGTTAAATACATTCATCCAGACAATAGAGCAGGCGGCCCAAATAAAATGTGGGAAGAGGCCAAAGGTTTTGCACAAGGTACAGGTAAAGTACCTAACCGTGAATTAGAAGTACGCATTGATCGAGGTGGTGCCGATCAAGGCATGACTGGTGCTGAGTACTCTGCAGGGGTTGATGCGCGTGAACATGCACAAGATTTAGAAAGAATTAAAGTTACCGGCGCTACTACTGCATTAATTAATGGTTTAAAAAATGATGCAGATAGGTATATAGCTGATGCAGCAGCAGCGTCTAATAGGTTTGGACAAATTCAAGAAACTGCACGTAAAAAAATTGGTGAACAAGGAGCAACTGATAGACAAACAATACAAGGTAAATTTGATCTTTTGATTCAAAAAGCAAAAGACAATGGTGCAAAAGATTTGCAAAAAATTGTTAATGCTGGTGCGAGTGATGTAGAAACAATTAGAGATAAAGGAGCTACTGCTAGAACAAAACTAGAAGGTTATTTTGGTCTTGAATCAGATAAAATCAGAGGTGCATCTGCTGAAAAAATTGCAAACACTCAAAGCACTTATGGTATGTTCCAAAGTGCATTATCTGGATTCTGGTCATAGATTAAATTTTTAATGTAGTAGTATAATTAAAACAGTTCATAGATCTTATGCATCATGTCCGGTAAATTAAGCGAATCTGATAAGAATACAGGCGCTACTGCAACACAGCTTAAGCAATTTCAAAACCTTCTTAACCAGCTGGAAGCATCTAAGATGCGTCAGCAACGTCAGCGTTCTGTTGAAGGACGCCGTGACATCTATTCACAGGGTCTTGCTTCAATGATGAGCAACTTCTGATTTTTAAATAGAGGCTTATTATGTCTATCCCTGGCGCAACAACCGATGATTATTTTGACATCGATAAATACAAAAAGGCAGCTGGTGTTGCTGTAAGCGCCTCTAAGCAAAAAATGAGAGAAGAAGGTCGCCAAACACGTAAGAATATTGGTACGACCGGTAGTGAACAACGTACAACCAATGCTCAACAGCAGCGCTTTAGCGAACAAGACGAAGAAAGGGATTACCAACAATCTCAACGCGCCTATCGATTCTGATATAAACGTACAAACGTTTAATTATTGGCTTGATAATTTAGACAGCGCAACACGTGAATCTTTTTCAGCTTTTGCCGCTGATACCTTTTCCCCTATACAGATTTACCTTTATGCTCATTTCCTTGGGTATGAAGGTAGTATCATTTGTGTTGATGATTGGGTCAAAGCAGTTCATCCAAAACCTGATCATCACAAAGTTCTCTTGCATGAAATTAATGAAATGCAAGAAGACATTCGCAAGTTAAGAGAAGATATTGAAAACTTTGCAGTTAAGCGGGATGCAGGTGTAGCACGTATTGCTCAAATGCAAAAAGAGCTAAGGGGTACGATTGCTCAAGTAGATTCCTTTGTATCTTCTAAGGATCGCAAAGGTTTATTGCTTGCAGGTGCAGATCGTGCGTTAAGAGAATTAGCTTCTATTTTTAAAGACGATCCTATTGAAGGTCCATTACAGGAAGCATCAATGTCTGTATGGGCTAGGATACAATTTGAGGATTAACACTATGGAAGAACAAAATACTTTCTTTGCTAAAAACGATTTGCTTGATCTCATTGGAGACATTAATCGCAATCGCAAACAAGCTGTTACTAGCCCTCAGCCTTTCCAGTCTTTATTGAATAGTTTTGAAAATAGTTCTGAAGAAGAGCAATATTTTGAAATGCCCGATAAAGAGCAGGAAAATAAATTAAATTTAGGAATGTAATTCCATGGCCAAGAAAAAGATGCCTCCACAGTTGCTGGAGTATTTTGCAAAAAAGAATAAAACAAAAGAAGGTGACGAAGCAGAGAAATCTGCAGAGAAAGGTTTAAAAGCAGCTCGTGCTGCCAAGAAACATAAAAATAAAAAATAGAGTACTATTTTCTTAGTACCTAAAAAATATTGTGCCGTCTCATCTGCATCTTGCGTATCGCCGTAACGCTAAAGCGGCAGCTGCAAATCATCGTATTCGCAAGACAGATAAAGAAGATATTTTTGAAAAAGCAAGAGAAGATTTTGGCTTCTTTTGTTCTTATGTTGCAGAAAAGCCACCAGCTAACCACCACCTGGAATGGCATAAACAATTAGTAACTAATCAAGATAGTAGTTGCCTTACAGCAATTGCTGGCCCTAATATTGATTTATTAGGTCCACGGGGATCAGCTAAAAGTACTGTATTAGGTTTATATACTGCTTGGGCGATAGGTATTCATACAATGGCACGTAAGCCATTGCAGATTCTTTATCTTAGTTATACGGTTGATATTGCACGATCAAAATCTGCAACTATTAAACGTATTATTGAATCTAAGAAATATCAAGAAGTTTTTCCAAAAGTCAAACTTTTAAAGAATGTAACCAGTAATGAATACTGGTCTATTGATCATAAGTTTGCTGGTATTGATACCACAGGTGATGAACAGTTTACGCTTTGTGCTGCAGGCCTTAAAGGTTCTGTGACTTCAAAGCGTTCTCATCTTGTGATAATTGATGACCCTGTAAAATCTGCTGCCGATATCGGCAACCCAGACATTCGCAAGATGATGCAGGACAATTGGAACGCGGTGATTGCACCGACGATGTTTGAAGGTGGTCGAGCGATCTGCCTAGGGACCAGGTTTCGTCACGATGATATTCACGCGACAACCTTTTGTCCTCAAAACAACTGGATGCAGATTGTGTTGTCCGCCATCTTAAATAATGAAGAGACTGGAGAGGAAGAATCATACTGGCCTGAGATGTGGTCTTTAGATTACCTAAAGGAGAAGAAGAGGCAAGCCCCTATTGCATTCTCATTTCAATACATGAATCAGATTGTGAGACAGAATGAGCTGTCACTAGCGCCAGAGCTTCTAGTTAAAGCTGAGATTGCAACTGAATTTGACATGTTGGGAGTTGGTGTTGACTTATCAGCAGGTACTAAGGAAAAAAATGATTACACAGTAATGGTCTTAGGTGGTCGTATTGGAGATAAGATTCATATTATTGATTACCGTCGATTACGTGTCATGGGTAATCTTGAAAAACTAGATGCATTGAAAGAGCTATTAAATGATTGGTCTGTTATCGGAAGACAGGACGACGGGTTATGGTTCCCTACTTTCTCGACTTGTGATATTTGGTCAGAAGCTGTGCAGTATCAAGCTTCTTTAGAAGCAGACTTTAAACGTGTTTGTTTAAATGAAGAAAATTTATATAATTTGATATGGCATCCCATTAAAGGATTTAGGGCAGATAAGTTAGCACGATTCCGTGGAATCATGGGAATGTTTGAACAGCGTAAAATAGTATTTAACAGATATCGTAACTTCACAACTTTGTTTGAAGAGCTAACTAATTTTGGCGTTAGTTCACATGATGATTGTGTTGATGCTTTAGTTTGGCTTGTCAATGGCTTAATGAAAAAAGGTAAATTACAACTGGACTACTGATGGAACATGTTTTAGTTGCTGTCATTGCATTAGTTACAGGCGGTGGTTGGTTCACTTCTAAAATTTTTAATAGACTTCATGAGGTAGAGAATAAACTCGACAGACTTCCTGTCGAGTATGTATTAAAAATTGACTACATTAGAGAAATGGAAAAAATGAACAATGAATTTATTGCAATTAACGTTAAACTTGATAAACTAGTTGAAAAAGTATTATCCAAATGAGCTACTATATTGAGTTAACAGAAGACGAAAATGGCGATCTAATTTTTCCAATTCCAGAAGAAGTTATTGAAACTCTTTGCTGGAAAGAGGATGACCTGCTTACTTGGGACATTAAAGGTAATGGAATTATTCTTCAAAATCTAAGTGATGAAAGCAATTATGAAATTAATGAAGACTAGAATAGTTCCAGATCACAGCTAAAAGATGTACTACGGGAATCAAGTCAACGTACCCGGTGCTGCCGGAAACTTTGGTGGAATCGCTGGCGCACCACCTCCAATTATTCCCAGTACCGATCCTCGTTATTGGCCAGTCGCTCCTGGTGGCCGTCCTTTTGGTGGTGGCTCTACTCCTCCCCCTCGCCAAGGAAACTATCGAATGGCCGATGCTTTTCCAGTAACGCCAATGAATTCAATGTATATGGGGCCTCAGATGGGTCAGCAAATTATTCAAAATGCACCTGCAGGTTTTCACAATAAGTACGTATCTTGATCATGGATTTTTTTAAACAAATTGGAGATCTTGCTGGTCGCTATCTGCCTTGGTTTCAGGAATATGGTAATGCTCTATTTAGTCCTATTACCGGTGGTTTAGAACAACAACCCTTAGGTGGTTCTGGTTTATATGGAAATAATCCAGATGGATCAACTAGAAGCATGGGAGATGCATTGAATTATATTGGTAAGACAGCAAAAGAACGCAACGCAGTCTTAGAACAATTAAGACGGTGATAATATAGATGTATTGACAAACGCAGTCACTTATTTTAAAGAGCGAGGAAGTTATGGCTGAAGATAAAAGCAAGTACACCAAACCAGATTTGCGTGAGCGCATTAAAAACAAAGTCATGCGTGAAGGCCGTGGCGGTAAACCGGGAGAATGGTCGTAGCCGTAAGGCTAACTAATTATTTCGGCTAGAAAGGCGCAGCTCGTTGCTTCCGAGTATAAGAAAGCTGGTGGCGGATATAAAGGCGGTAAAGGTAAAGAACAAAAGAAATTAAGCAAGTGGACCCGTGAAAAATGGGGTACTAAAGATGATTACGAAAAAGGAAGAAAAGCCGCTAAAGTAGCTAAGAGAGCTAAAGACAAGAAATGAAAACGGATGCAAAAGGAAGAACGCCGACGTATAATAGTTGGCGTTCTATGAGATCGCGTTGCTTGGATAAAAATGCTAAAGGTTTTAAATATTGGGGAGGAAAAGGAGTAACCATATGTGAACGCTGGGATAAATATTCAAATTTTTTAGAGGACATGGGTGAGCGTCCAGAAGGCCATGTTCTTGCACGTAAAGGAGACAAAGGAAACTATGAACCTGGTAATGTCACTTGGAAACTTCTTGCTGAAAATACAAGAGAAATGCAACATGCAAAAGGAGAAAAAGTAGCAAGTTCAAAATTAACCGAAGAGCAAGTTTTAAAAATTAGAGACTTAAAAGAAAAAGGATGTGGAGTGAGACAATTAGGTAGACTATATGGAGTAGATCACAACACCATTTCAGCAATTGTAAATAGAAGAACCTGGAAGCATATTTAAAATGGCTGAACGCGCACGGCAACCAGACGGCACAACCAAACGTTACCTTCCCAAGAAAGCATGGGCTTCTCTTTCTAAAAAAGAAAGGGAAGATACTGATCGTAAAAAACGAGAAGGTTCTCGTAAAGGAAAACAGTTTGTCCCTAATACAGAGAAAGCAAAGAAAGCTAGCAGAGCAGCTAGAAGATATAAAAATAAAAATTAAATATTTGCATGTAATTGAAAAGTATTTGCAATTACATGCAGAGAAACCATAGAGGGTTTGTCGGGCTTTTATCTTAACAAAATTTCGTAGCAACTGCTAGGATGTATAAACAAAGGGCTGGTAAGTAGTAAATGTCCGACGCTAAGTCTCGTTTAAAAGAAATTATTAACTCGTACATCGAGCGAGACGGTGGGGAGTATGTTGATACTGGTATTGTTGCAAGTCATCTTGCGCAAATGAAACTTTTTGGTATTCGCCAAGGCGTCGAATACTTTCCAGCACAAGATAACTTTGGTAATCAGCGCAAAGATTTTATTGACAAAGTTATCAAATATAACAAATTAGATACGCGTCTTGATTCAATATGGGATTATTTCCTATGTGATGGAAAGGGGATTTTTTATATCCGGCCTACTAAAAATAATTATCGTCTCTATTATTTCCGTAGCCATGAGTATCGAAGCTATTACAACGTTGATGGTGAATTAGAAGAAGTTGTCATCATCTATAGCTATAAGGTAAAGAAAGGGAAAGGAGGCATTTATCAAGATATTGGCCTGGGTGGCATTGATACTCCTTGTGCTCAATCTCAAGCTGGTATGGGATTTAATACCCCTGGACAAAAACGTTATATTCGACTTTCAATTAAAGCAAATACTATTGAAGAAACTCACTCAGAAGGTGAAATTTCATTTGACAATATCAGTGCAACAATGCCTGGTAAAACTAAAAAGTTTAAAAATCAACTTCGTTTCATTCCTTGCGTAGAAATCTTTAACAACCCCAAGGGTTTCACCATGGACGGTAGTGGTGAATTTGACCAGCTTGCTAATCACATCATTATCCATGATGATTTAGTTCGTAATATGCGAAAGAACTTACAGTTCTTTGGTAATCCAACTTTATTATCTTCTCGTCCTAAGACAGATCTTTTAGAACCAGGCAATGCCGATAGCGGTCCTCAACGTCCTTCTATTGCAGCAAATTCAGGATTCCAAAGTATGTCTCCGATGTCGAGATCTACTTTTAAACAAGATCCTATTAGCCGTGGCGTCGATGGTCAGCTTCGTGTTCCACGGGTGATTGCTAATCTTGAGCCTAATGATCGAGTTGGTTATATTGTCCCTGATGCAATCTCTGGAGATCAGAATGCATTTGTTCGTCAGTTCAGGGAAGAGATTCGCACTGCTTTAGGTGGTGTTGATGAACTATCCATTAGTGCAGGTGTTACAGCAACTGAATACAAATCATTATTCGGACGTGTTGCTGCAACATCAAAGAAAAAAGCAAATTCTATTTACACTCATGGTATCTGCCGTTGTCTTGAACTGATTGTATATCAAGAAGAGCAGATGTTTAAAGATACACTTGCTGCTGCTGCAAAGTTTGAAAAACCTATTGCACCAGAAGAAAATGCAAGTGAAGAAGAGGAAATGCTTTATAAACAAGCGATGGATCAATATGAATCCATGCTGAAAGATTTGTTGATGGCTTGTGTTGAAGCCAAGATGATTCCCCCTGGTGTAAAGGGTTTAATTCCTGACGGTGATATTACTATGTTATGGCGTTGGCTTGGCCCTGTATATGAAGAGTCAACGCAAGATATCCTGAACAACTCTATTGTTGTCCGTAACTTACAGGAGTTAGGGGTTGATAGCATTGAAGCACTGAAATATCTTTTCCCATCAAAAACTGATGAGGAAAGAGCGGAGATGCTATCCGGCTTTCCGTTCAGGATGGTCAACGAGTTACAAGGTGCTTTTAACCAGTTTTCTCGTTTGGTTGGGGGGATGATGCAGACACCCCATCCTCAATCTCCAGACTTGCCAATGGCAGCTGATCCAAGATTGGACCTTACACCTTATCTGTATCGAACCTTAGAAGCGTTACAAAAGGAGATGAGTTATGCAGGACGCTACCGTCCAATCGATCCCACAGACGAGCCCCCAGTCAGTGGCCCCGAGCAATTACGTGGCGGCAGCACCGGCAGCTCCGGCTCCGGCAGCACCGACCCAGGCACCAGTGGGGACGTATTACCCCCAGGCGGTGCCCCAGGCAGCACCACAGGGAACTACCAGTTACCAATCAGCCCCGTCAGTATCCGCCCCCCAATCCCAGGTTTCGGAGGCGGGGAACCCATGGGAGTCGGCATTCAACAAGGTGGTGAACCTGTTGGGGAGCCCGGTTCAATCCCCGTTCCAGGGTCAACCATCACAGGCCCCGGCAGTGGCTCCGACTCAGTATTCCCAGGCCAACTGGGGTACTCAGGCACCTCAAGCCCCGGCACAAACTTGGGAACAATCGGCTCAGCAGATCTCGCAGACAAGCCAGACATCATCGCCCAACTCTTCCCAAACCTACTCAGTCAGCTCCTTGGCGGACGTAGCGGATCTCCTGAATTGGAGTCCGGAGAGCCGGATGGTAGTGGAGAATTACGGAACGGAGGCTCCGGCAATTCTAAACCAGTACGCACTAAATCTCGAAGGAATGCTCGATAGTGCCCTTGTTTGGGGTGATGAAGCACAAGAAGCTTTTGGTCGTGCTGCTAATTTCATGGTAAATGAGCATCAAGAGAATCTTGCTTATAACGAGATCCTGACTAATCCTGATGTTCTGTCTGACTATACGTTGACTTTCTTTGGTCCTGAAGGTCCATACCCTGTGTATGAATCTGAAGCTGAACTTGTTGCACCTGGTTATCCCACTGCAGCTCCTCAGGCTTATGACCAAATGCCTGCTCCCCCTCAAGCAGAAGCTCCCCAACAACCTGGTGATTTCTGGGGTGCTTTCAAGCAACAAATGGATGTTGATCCTACCCAAGCATGGCGTGTGATCAACCAGGCAGATCCTCGCACCATGGCTAATAAATTATTTGTTATGGAGTGATCTAATGCGTAATCGTCTTAAGTATGGCATTCCTGCAGCTGTTGGTTTAGGCGCTGCAGGATTAGCTGCTAGAGAAGGCGAAGATCCTATTGCTTCTTTGGGTGCTGGCGTTGCTGGCACCCTTGGCGGTGCTGCTGGCCTACTTGCAGCTAGGGAATTGGCTGGTAAGTATGCTCCAGGATTAGTTGCTGGTTTACAAACTAAAGCAGCGAATGCCTCGGATGCTTTACTTGAATCAGCTGCAACAATGCGTGACGGAGGAATGCGTCAGTCTGCATTGTTAAATACAGCTGAAATGATTCCTCAGATGGCCCAACAGGCCACTGAACGTGGCATGACTAAAGCCGCTGCCGTTGGTTTAGTTCCTGCTAGTGCTGCTGCTGCCGGTCTTGGTGGCATGGCCGCAGGTCAAGCTATTAGTGCAGTAGGTAACATGGCTGGTCTTGCCATTGATCCAGAAGCCCCTGGTTCTAGCAACACATCCAATTCACGTGTAAGCATGCAAATGCCTGCTATGCGTATGTATTAAGTAGTACTTAATATTTAAGACTGCTAAAATTTTCATTAGATAGGACTTTTGTCCGATCTTTAATCTGACAAACTAATCCGGCGACACTGGAGGATAAAAGAAAGTGTTCTTAGACAACGATTTTCCTAAGATTTTAGGTGCGGAGCTTTACCGTCCGCATCCTGCTTACATTTGCGAGATGGCGGTTGAGCCCGTGGTTGTCCACGACTTCACTTCTCAACCTGGCCAAACGGTTCAGCTTGATCGTTATAAATTCTGGGGATCGCCCGGCACCAAGGATAGCCGTGAGCGTATCTCTGATCAAACGATTGGTACTGCTAACAGCCGCAACATCACCAAGGAGAAGGTGCTTGTTGTGCTGAAAGAGTACACCGGCCCTGCAGATCCGGGTGATCCTACTCAGCCTTCTACCTTTAAGATTGCTCGTGAAACTCTGATTACTGCTCAGCGTTTGCTGCTTGATACCGGCAACCTGAACATGTTCCATCAGAGCATCGGCTCTCTGACCCTGTTAGACGATTATCGTCGTTGGCGTGACCGCGTGTTCATTGATGAACTCGCCAAAGCAGAAGCAAATGGTCAAGCCTCTTCTACTCAAGGTGGTTACTATTTTGCTGGCGATAAAGCCAAAGATTCTAGCGGCCGCGTGTCTTACACCGTTGCTGAATATGGCGCTCAAGTTCAACAGTTCTCTGTTCGCACTGACCTTTTAGAAGTCGTCAAGGATCTGCGTAAGCGCAACGTTCCTACCTTCGCTGACGGTCTGTATCGTTGTATTTGCGATCCCGTCTTCATGATGCATCTGCGTCGTGATCCTGACTTCCGCGAAATCGCTCGTTACTCTGGTAATCCTGGTCAAGGCATGTACATGGGCAACCCCATGATGCCTAACAACTCCAGCTTCTATATGGGTCCCCAGGCTGGACAAGGTTATTTCCTGGCTGGTGAACCTGTGATGCCTACTGGCGTTCAGTTTGAAGGCGTTAAGTTCTTCGAGTCGACTAACTTCCCTACCAAGAATGTTACTGCTTCGTTTGATGCTGGTAGCACCTACTCTTCTCAGGAAGTTGCTCAAGGTTACTTCTTCGGTCCTCAGTCCGTTGGTGTTGGTATTGGCGGCCCCAATGCTCAGGTGCTCATCAATAACAACGATGACTTTAGCCGGTTCATCATTCTTATCTGGCAGCTCTATGCTGGTTTCGAAATTCTGAATAAGGACTTCATCACGACTGCATTTAGCTTCGTTCAAGATGACGGCGATATCTGATAAAAAATAAAAGTAAACCTCTATTGAGAAAGTAAATGGCATACTTATCTGCTAAGAAAATCTATCCAGGGGACATGACTGAGCCCCTGAATGGTTGGTACAAAAATATTGACACCAACGATAGTGGCAGCAACGATGCTTCAAAGGGTGGCCCGACTTCGGTTCTGGCCAACCCTGGCTGGCAGTTTTATCAACTGCGTGGTTATGTGCCTGTTACCACTGCTACTGGTGACGGCTATACCACCGTTGCTGATGTCATCATTCCTTCCCCTTATAAGAATGACGACACCCGCACCAACATCACCGGTATGACTCTTACCGCTGATAGTGCTCGTCCTGCTTATGTGTATCGCGCTGCTATTTCCGTGGCCTCTGGCTGGGACGATGGTCGCGTTGCTGAAGACGGCCTGACCACCTCTGGTGCTACTCAAGTCATCGGTTTTGGTCCTGGTACTGCTAGTGCTCCTGTTAGCTTCTCTGGTGTTGTCCAGGGTGCAAACCTGACCGCTACCTCTAACAACATCGCAGCTGGTGCTGCTGGCCTGGGCGCTAACCCCTTCCAGACTGCTACTACCTTAACGGCTCCAATGCTGTATAAGGAGTACACCACTGATACCACCTTCCGCGTTTACTCCAAGGCTGCCACTAACTCCACCTCTACTAACGGTGGTTGGGCAATCTCTGATGCTGATAAAGACGCTGGTCGCACCGGTTACATCCTTTGCGAAGTCTGCTTTATCCGTCCCGATGTGGCTGTTGAGTATGACGACATGGAGCAATACTTGCCTTATCGCACTGTTTCTTGATCAATTTAGTTATTGATCATTAATTAGAGTAATATGGGACCAGTGATTAATACACTGGTCCTTTATGCTTTATCGACATAAAAAAAACGGAGCTCGAATCAAAGTTGTCTCCGAATGGGATGAAGGTGATTGGTACATGGTAGAAGACCAAGACGGTCGTATTTATACCGTGTACAAAACAGAAATTGAACCTGACGAGCCAGCAACCAAGAAGGTTAAAACCCTTCAGGTAAAAGATGCAGCTAAAGGCGATGAACCTCGTAAATTCCCTACTGAAACGCGGTTAAATATTAATACTGCAACAGCACAAATGATTGCTGATCACATTAAAGGCGTGGGAATTAAAACTGCAAAAGAAATTAAAGATTTACAGATGTCATTATCTGGAGAACGCTTTAATAACTTAGAGCAGTTGAAAAAGATTCCACGTGTTGATTGGGAAAATGTATTTGCAGCAGATTTAATTCGTGTTTAACAAATAGCCCTTCGGGGCTTTTATTTTATAAATAATTAAGCAGATTATAATAAACAAATAATGACGGGGCGTTGTGCAGTTATCTGAATTCAATAAAAGCCGTATTAGATACCACCTGGGATACTACGTTGTTAGTGTTCCGGCGGGGGACTATGCGCGCCTAGAGGAAGCAATGAATTCCGTTCCGGATTCAATTTTCCACGATAAACTTGTTTATCAGATTGGACGTTGTGATGCTGCTGAACGCAAAACACAACTTGCTTCTTATGAGGATGGTTTCCAGCCTCCTAGCACGCGAATTGAAGGCATTGTTGGTGACGTTGACCGTACAATTCGTTCCAGCAATGTCAAAGAATCTTTGAAAGTATGGGACGAAGTTTATTTGTATGAGACAAATCGTCTTGCACATATTCTTTATGTTCCTAACTACAAAGATCCTTTCCAAGCACGTTACCGTTATGAGCGCTCTGGCGCTGAATTTATTCAGGCATTACCAGGCCCAGCTGACACTGCAGTAGGAGCCAATATTTACCTTCACCTTAACTATCGTTGATCATGGATTCTTTATTTGACAATTGGTTACGCTCAAGAGGTGTTCCTGTCAGCGTTCCAGTTGATCCTATTGGGACAAGTTCTTACGAAAAAATACAAAAACAAGCAGCTCAGGTACTGCAACGTAATATACCTCCCAATCTTCAAGGTGCTGGATTTCAAAATGTAAACACCAATATTATTGGTGAATTAAATCGTATTGAAAATATGCCTTTAGGAGCAGAAAAAGAAGCTGCTCGTAATCGGGTTCAACAATATCTACAAAGGCAATCGAGCCTGCAAAAGGGCCCAACAAGTTTTACAGGCAGTCAAGGTCCTACAGGTGAATTACGCGCTCCAGGCTCAACTCGACCCCGTATTAATTACAGTGTTAGGCCTCAATCTCCATTTCCAGGTACTCCTTATGCAACTGATTATGGTTTAACGCGTCAATCGCCTATTCCACAAATGAGTAGCGATATTCGTAGAGCAAATACACCTAGGCCATCTGCTGGAAGAGCACCAGTAAACTTTTCACCTTGGGGGCAAGGAGCTTCCACTGCACCTCCTATTGGTCGACCAAGGGCCACAGGTACTGAAAGAATTGTTGGCAATGCTCCCCTTCGGCAGGCTACCTCTGGTGCTAAAGGCCTTAAAGGTGTAAAAGTTGGTCCATTAAGTGCTGTTGTTAATGCAGGTCTTATTGCCAACGATGTATATAACGCAAGTCAAACAGGCGGTGATCCTTTACGTACAGGATTAAGAGGTGTGGTAGGTATAGCCGGTGGTACTTTAGGTGCTGCAGGAGCGGGTCTTTTAGGTCTTCCTACAGGACCAGGGGCTGGTGCTGCTGCTATAGGAGGATACCTGGCTGGTAACACTGTTAGCGAAGAACTTTTTGATGCTTTTTATCCACGGCAAAGAAAAGAGACAACAAAACCCGGCGGCTACTTAGATTTACAAATTGATCCAACTACTAATAAACCTACGTTAGTTACAAAGGCAGGTCCTCCAATTTCTTCTGCAGGCAGCAGACAGGGGACCGGAGCCTGGACAATAAACGGCTGGGATCCAAATGCTAAACCTTATACCCCAGAAGTAGATGAAATTATTGTCCCAACTTATAATCCTCCAGTAGCAGACGGAAGCACCGTGCCAACTGCTAATCCTCAGAACACTGATCTTCCTCCTTCCTCTGAACAAGTGGCTCCTGTTGATCCTTATGCTTATAGTCTCTCTATTTATGGCCAGGGGCGTCAAGCAGCAGATTCACAAGAAGCAATGAATAAAGTTCGTGATCTTGGTTTAGCTATTAATCAAGCTAAATATTCACAGTTTTATCGCGAATCTTATAATCCTTTAATGGCAGCAACGTTCCCTGAGCGTTATCAAAAGACACCTGAAAACTTTGTTGTTCAACAAGGTATTCAAGTTCCTGTTGCTATGACCGCTAAAGATAGTCAAGCAGAATTATTTGCAGCAGAAGAAGATGCAAATGTTAAACGTCTTGATCAATCTAGTCAAAGAGTAGAAGAATTCTTAAAAGACTATTTAAGTAAAGGAGCCATCTAATGCCTACCGTATCCCAGCTATTTGGTTTAAGTCCAGCAGAAACTAATGCTTATTACAACACCATTGCTGGTGAAGCATTCCAAGGAGGACAAGGAGGAGACATCGCTGGTGTGGCACAAAATTTACTTGCCAGGCGCTTAGCTGGTAACTGGGGCGGCACTAATATGGTTGATATTGCCAAGAGTCCTTCACAATATATAGCTAACGATCCTTATACAGCGCAACAAATTAGTCAACGAAATATTCGCGGGTTTTCTCCTGAAGATTTTCAACGTTTAATTAATATTGCAGAAGATCCTTCAAGAGTTGGAGCAGCGTTTCAAAAATCACAAGGATCTCAATCCTTCCGTGGACAAGAACTCCTTGGAAATAGAAAGCCAGGTAATGTGCGAGCAGGAGGAGATATGATGTATGAACCACAAGGTAATTTTTTCTTTAATCCTTTAAGTGAAGATTTATACGAAAAAGGGGTGCAGGTGTTCCAAGGGGCAGGGCCTCTTCCTTCTTCTAATGCCGCTTATGCTGCAGATGTGCCGGATGGAACAGTAGCTGGTGGCTACACCAACACAAGTTCAACCAATCCTACTGGAAATATCGTTATTAATAATTACATTGGTGATGGCACTGAAACTAAACAAAAGAAAGAAAAGAATTTTGTAGATAGTTTAATTGGTTCTTTGATGAATCAAGCATTAAACAGAAAAGATCCTATTACTGCTATGATGAATAGTATGATTCAAAGAGGATCCGGATATTTAAATCCGCTTGGTCTGTATAATCAATTCCTAAAATGAGCGCAACTAATACCAACAAACAACCTGTTTTTATCGATCGTCCTCTTATTGCACGATCAAGGCTTACCAACCAAATTGTTGGTACAGCAACGGACTTAACTGTTCAGGGTGGACAAAGCCCTGCTTTATTGGTAGACATGGATGCAAGTCTATCTTCTGATAACAACAGTGGTGGAATTATTGACTCAATTCGCATTACGCGTGACAACACTAGTGTTGCTGTTAGCCCTGATTACACTGTTAATGCATCTTCTTCCGGTAACTACATTGGTGTTGTAAGTGGCCAGACTGTTTATATTGAAAATTCAGGTGTTCTCGCTAGCGCTGTAAACGTTGGCTATTACACCTTTACAGGCACTACTGCTACGGGTAATTACAACGTTGATATTGATTACAGTACTAATTTTGTTTATACCGCAATTGAATCAGGTGTTCTTCCTGCTGTAACCTTTGCTGTTTACCACACCCGTGGCACTACAGTACCGATTCCTGCTGACGGTGATTATCATTTAATCTTTACTAAAACAATGGATGTCAATGTGACAGCTGTTGATTGTACAAATGAAATGCCTGAATTATCAGCTCCTGTTATGTCTGCTGGTAATATCAATGGTATTGAAGAAGGTGCTCCTCTTAAAAATCGCGCTATTAATCTTCAACGCGGTGATCGTATTTATATCGGTGTTCTTCAAAAAGGTGTTTATAGCACAACTTCTGGTTTAATTCCTGGTGCACATGTTATTGCACAAGGCGGTTACTATTGATTAATCATGGCGTCAAAACCCAAACGCTCAGGAGGAAGCTTTGGTAATTTTGGCGGCAAGTCTTTTGGTAAAGTCGCTGAAATAAAACCTTATAAAGTAGAACCTATTACAGCAGAATTTGGCGGTTCTATTCCAAACTCTCTTTACACAATTGATCGTAACTCTTCCTGGTCCCGCTGGAGAAGAGGCTACGAACTTGCAACTTCTAACTTAGCATTATCAGAATTTAGTTATCCTTTTGTTTACGAGATCCCAACAGCAGGATCTAGTGGAACAATAGGAAACCGTGAACCATTAATTTCTGGTGCTTTTTTAGGTTTCCCCACAGCAAACAAAGAACTTGGTATGCATTGGGCAGGACACGTCCTCGCTGGTAATTTACGTTTTGATCGTTTAGATGATAATCCATCAGGCCCTGGGACCCCATTGGCGATCTCAGGTGAGGTTCCAAAAACAACTTTATTTTTAGGTTTACCGCAAGACAATGAGAATTATTGGTATATACAACTTAGTGGTACATTTAGTTTTATTAATCCTGTACCGCCACCTTTATATGTTACTTTTTCTGGCCAGCCATTTGGCATTAAACCAATTAATGGCGACGTTTTAGAAGATAAAATTTTAACCGTTTCTGGCGAAGCAATTAATAAAGATACGAGGAACCCAGCTACTAATATTCGATATGGCTTTGTTCAAGCTGTTCTGTCTGATCTTGATCAATTTCAAGGAATTTTAAAATTAGAAAAATTAGGTTCTGTACAAGCAACAATTGATGGTGTATTAGTAACTCCATCTAGAATACCGCCTCATAAAGATAGGTTTTTTCAAAATGGAGATCGATTTTGTTGTTCTTGTCAAGATTTTACTAGGAGAAATTATGCATATTTATCTAATGTTGGTAAATACAAGCGGCCTTTATTTCCAAGAAATAATGTTGCAAGTTTAAAACCAGGTCGTTCAGAAGAAATGTATTACAACGGTGATCGTTTAAATGCAGCGATGACAAAAGCAAATCAAGATATTGTACAAAATAGAACAATGACTTTAGTTGCACCTAGTGGCTATCAGTTGTTAGGTATCGCTAGTAGTGGCATTACTAAAGATGTAAGAGACCCAAAAACACTATATCGAGATGTACCAGGTGTTTACAGTGAATTTGGATCTGTTTATAGAAGGGGATTTGGTGATAATCCTTCTCCTACTCAAATTGCGGAAGGCATGCCTAGATATGGTGACTATACACAGAGTGGCTTAGCAATTACAAGCATTACAGATAACTGGACTTATGTATTAGATCAATACAGATATTGTAAACATATTTATGCGATGAGATATTTGGAGGGAGAGTTTCCTACGGAACCATCAGACTTCCCTGCACAAGTCGCTGGAATGGTGGAATGGGAGAATGAATTAATTGAAAAAACACAAAAAGAACAAGCTAAGGCTTTTGAAAATGTTGTTTATCATGGCATCAGCTATATGGATGTACCACCATATAACTGTCAAGCACCAATGATGATGCCAATGATGCAACGTTTGTTTAATGTTCCTACTGAGTTTATTGATATGAATTATTTTATTATGTATGACAAAAATAATCAGCCATATATTCCAGTATCAGGCGAGAAGCCAGGGCAATAGAACTGAATTTGACTTGACATGGGTTAATCCTTTATAATGTCTTCATTAAGAAGCAATAAGCCTTCTTGATAAAAAGCTTGAGACAAACAGTTTGGTTTGGCCCTGTGTCTATAGTGCTAACAACCAGCGAGACATACCATGATTCATCAGCATTTGCCTAGTGATCCACGCATTGTTGACGAAGTCTTTTCTGTCATGGCCCAACCAGGCTTAGAAGATGTTGGTTGGCTTCTAGGCATGGTAGCTACTTTTGGAGAAACACCAAGTAGTCTTAAGGCTTTTACTTGGAATGACGACAACTCTATTAACATCACATCAAAAAAACGTCCCCTTAAACCCCTGCATCCGCAGTGGGTTATTTTATTTCAACTCAAAGAAAAGCAGCCCTCCAGAACGAAGAGCCGCTGGTTACCCATCTCCAGAAAATTAAATGACGCTTGCCTTGAAGGCAAGTGTGGTTTAAATGTTAAAGGCCTCCTCCTTGCTTACAAGGTTCGCAAAGTTTACTACACACCTATTAAGCAGCACTCTGAGCTGTGTTATGCATAGCGTTTAACTGTTTTTCAACTAAAGGAATATTCCAATAGTAGGTGTCCCTTGACCGCGTAAGAGGTCCTGCGCCATAATGCTTGCCAAGCTTGAAGGTACCATCATCACGCATGCGATGAAGTTCGTCTCGCTTGATTTCAAGAATTTTTTCTGCCTTGTGGACAGGAACCCAGTTTTTGGAAAGCATGGAACGCTTTGAGCTACATATTTAAAATAGGCTTTGACAAAGAAATGTCAAGCTGTTTATTTTGTTTTAATCAGTGTGTATTTACGTAAACATATGTAGATTAAAATTGGTTTAGTAGCAAGAATATTATGTTCAGGACGGAGAACGAACCACTCGCCCTCCTTGTTGAACTACGACCTAAACTTGCGAAGAAACGATTTAGAGAAGGAATATATAACGCCTGGGATCATAAATGTGGATACTGTGGTGATACAGCCACTTCATTAGATCATATTATTCCAAAATACAAATCAGGTTGTTCTAATTGGTACAATTTAATGCCAGCCTGTAGGCGTTGTAATGCTAATAAAGCAAGCCAAGATATGGAAAGCTGGTATACAAAACAAACATTTTTTTGTGCTGATAAGTTAGAAAAAATTAAACAATGGATGAATCATCAAATATTCTGCTTCTTTTCAAATGAAGTAGAATCAATTGATGACAGCTTTAAAACAGCATAATGGCTAAAGTAAATACTTATTATGATCCTGAATTTACGCAGTTATTTTTAGACGTTTATGGGCGAGTGCCAGAACCTGGTAATGGGTGGTATGACGCATATAAAAATATACTGGCAGAAAACAAAGGTGATCGCAAGAAAGCAATTAAAATTTTAGATAATAACTACCGCTTTAGGTTTAATCCAGAAACTTTTAAACCTGAAAATGCTGTTAAAGCAGCATATGAAACTTATTTAGGGCGACCACCAACGGGAGAAGAACTAAAAAAAGAAACAAAAAATATGAAAGCTTATGAAAGTAAGGAATGGCTTAAAAGTTTTAATTCAAGAAAAGAAGTACAAACTTTTAAGGAATTAGTAAAAAATAACTATTCAACTTTGTCAGGTAACTTGCCAAAGAATGCAACTCCTGAGCAGAAATATGCTATTGCAATGGAGCAGTGGCAGAACTCAGGCAAAAAAGGAACAGGCATGATTAAAACTGATGCCCCCCTTGTCCAAGTAGTAAAAAATAAAGAGGGAAAAGAACAATTAAGATTAAATCCAAAGCTTTCAAATGTTTTATCTATATCTGCAAGGAATAAGTACACTAATTTAGTTAATCAATTCAATGGCAGCAAAGGAGGAAATTATAACGACCTGGTAAAACTAGCATCAAACTTAGGAGACAAAACAGTTGTTGATAATTTCTTCAAAGGCAAAACAAAAGAATTGGCAGATGTTTTTTATTCAAAAAATAAAGTTTCAAAATGGGATGCTGCAAAAAATGGTAAGCAGCCTCCCACTGGATTACTTGATACGAAATATTATTCAACTAAAGACCCTAAAGCACAAGAACAATGGAAATCTGCTGGTAATCAAAAAATAGGTAATTATGGTTATAAAAATTTAGATGTAACTTCTAGGTATGGAACGTTAGATAATTACTTGTCTTATCGTTATTCAACTTACGGAAAGAGTAATAATATTCGAGGAAATAAAGCAGTAGCAGCTGCTGCAGCAGAAAGCTATAAAGAAATATATGGAGGAAAAACAGATGCAGAAAAAGCACTCGTTAGAAACGCAATGGAGAAAAATTTTTATGGTAGTTATGGAAAAGACTATGAAAAAAAAGAACTTGCATTTAGTACGCTTGCTTTAGATGCTTTAAAAACAGCACAAGAAGAATTAACAAAGGCAAAGGAAGAAGAAGCGCAACTTGGTTTGTATAGAGACATGCCAGGTTTTGAAGAGGTTTATAACTCTAATGAAACCATTGTTAATTCACTTCTGGGTGATAGCGGTATCGGAGGTATTCTTGCATTAGGCGGAGAAAATACTAAAGGAATTAAAGAATCATTAACAGGTGTGGTTGAAAAAGCAACCGGCTTATCCAGTAATAACACTATTCGTAACTGGCAAAAATGGTTTGATGAAACACTCACCAAAAAATATGAAAATATGAAGAGCGTCAAGATTAAAACAAAAGATGGTGACAAAGAAATTGAAGAAGAATATGCATTAGACAAAAAAGATATAAACGATTTTATTAACAATTACTTAACGCCTCGCTTTAATCAATCTAAATCAATGTCAGAATTTTCTGAATACATTGATAGTATTGTTCCCAAATACGACGAAAAAGGAAATAAAATTGAAACACAAAACGTGTTTCAAACACAAACAACTCTTAACGCATTAAAAAGCAAGTCTGAAGAAAAAGCAAAAGAATACATCGATAGCCTTAAAGGAACAACATCATCTTTTAATGCTGATTTTTACTTTAATCCTTTGAAAACTTCAAGCAAAGATTATAGCAAAGCAAGAAAAACAAGCTATCAAAAACAAAGTGAAAACATAAAAAATGATTGGGCGAAAGCAAAAAAAACTCCAAATCAAAAAATAAAAATCTTTGGAGACAAAAGTGATCTTACATGGAACCAATGGGCTTATTATTATGGGTTAGATCTCAACAAAAAAGAAGACTTTGCTAAATTACATTATCAAATTATTGGTCAAATAAAAGGTTATGACCCTGCAGAAGACGTTGTTACCAAATATGATATTGACAAAAATTTTGCAGATGTTGTTTTGCCTGCATTAAAAAAACTTGATAAAGGAACCGCTTTCCAAAAATTTACTACGCCAAAAGAATTTACAGATGAAATTTTTGAAGGTTTAGATCCTTTTGAAGATAAAGAAGAATGGAAAGAACTTGCAAAAGAATTAGGTTTAGAAGAAGATGCTTCTTTAGATGAACTAAGAGGATATGTTGAAGAAGCAGTCTCCGGAAACTCCGCGCTTGCTATTCGACAAGAGATTAAATATTTAAATGAACGAGATAAAGATTTAAATCAATTAAATCTAGGAGCTGATTATATTGAAAGAGAAACAGACAAAAAAGAATTAAAAAATCCTAGCGCTACTAGTATCTATAATATATTTAAAAAAGGAGGATATGGAGGAACTGAAGAAGAATTTTATAATGAGTTTATGACTGACTTAGACAAAGAAGATGTAGCGTTAATGGATAAAGTTGCATCAGGAAAAATAGGTGATATCAATGAATTAGTTGGTGATATTGAGGATGATCCTTTTTCAGCGCTTGCCTCTGTTTCAAGTTTTATGGGCGATGGAGATGATATTTTAGGAAGTGGTACTTCTGCTGACTCAGATAAAAAACAAACAGGACAAGAAAAAGCAAAAAGTTATTTTGATCTTTTTAGTGACGAAAAAAAAGAAGAAGATAGCTTTAATTCAGGGGGAAGTATGATGGGTTCATATAGCTCTTTATTTGGTTAATAGTGGCAGAACATAAGAAAGCTGCTAAAGCAGCGAAATTACATAAAGACAAGATGGCATGTAATAAACCAAGGCGGGACGTTAGAGGCGGCAAAAAATCTGTCGTAAAAGGCTGTGAGGGAAATAAACAAACGATTATCCGCTTTGGTGATGCAAATATGACAATCAAAAAAAATGATCCTGCCAGACGCAAAAGCTTTAGAGCTAGACACAAATGTGATGAAAAAAAGAGTAAACTAACTGCAGGCTACTGGTCGTGCAAAGCGTGGGCCGTATTACCTTTTATCTTTGTTGCTAGTGGATTAAATATCTGGTAAAATTCAAAGAGATAAATAAATCCAATGAAAAAAGGCGGCGGCTACGTCATTGGCAAACCCAAGAAAACTCATCAGGGGCAGTCTAAAAATAGTAAGATGAAACCCCGACGAAAACGGCTCCGTGGACAAGGAAAAGGTTAAGAGCAAATTATATGGCTGTGTCGTAGACAAAAAAGGCAAAATTTATGGGCGATTAACAGTATTAGGTTACAGTCCTAGTAATAAACATCAGACAACTCGCTGGGTTGTTTTTTGTTCGTGTGGAACCATATTCACTACTTATGGAATGAGCTTGAATTCTGGTAAGACATTAAGTTGCGGATGTTTACAAAAAGAAAAAGCAACTAAACACGGATACTCAAAACATCCACTTTATAAAACATGGGTATCTATAAACTATAGATGTACAAATCCAAAGTGTAAGGACTATAAAAATTATGGCGGCAGAGGAATTAAAAATTCTTTTCAATCCTTTGAAGAGTTTTGCAGAGTAATGGGACCAAGACCAACTAGCATGACCATCGAACGAAAAGATGTTAACGGAGATTACTCCCCTTCTAACTGTATTTGGATACCCAATAAAAAACAGGCTAGCAATAGACGCTGTTGCATTTCTGCTGAAACTAAAAATTTAGTTAAAGATCTTTTTAGCTCAGGGGTTTCCAAAAGTGAAATAGGTAGAAAATTGAATATAGGAACAACATCTGTATGCAGAATACTCAAAAATTAAATTTCCTGTAACCACTGCACTGAAGAAATAAGATAATATATTGGTAATTAATGTACCAATATGTACCCCTACAAAGAAGCTGTTCAGCTGATTAAAAAATTTGAGGGGTTCCATGAGAAGGCTTTCTGTGACCCTACGACAGGCCAGGAAGCCTATCTTATTGGCTATGGTACTACTTATTACCCAGATGGATCTCCGGTCAAGCAAGGACATCTCTGCACCAAGCAAAAAGCAATGGAGTATTTACTGCAAGAAGTAAACGTTATTGCTAATGAACTAAACAAATTAAATTTAGGTCTTGATGCCTCTATGCTTAACGCGTTAATTTCTTTTGTCCATTCAGTAGGCTGGGAACCTTTTCTTTATAGCAGTATTATTGACTGGTGCGAACAGGAAGATTATATCCAGGCATCCCAAGAAATCACTAAATGGATTTTTGATGCCACGCATCAAGCCATTGGTGGATTAATTGACAGACGTAGGCAAGAAGTTAAATTATTTCTTCAGGAATACAATACAAATTCCTGGACATCAGATGACATACTTTTAAAGGCTTTCAGGAATTATGTTGCTGCTCCACATCAGGTACGTGCTATACGTACACTGCAAGAATCAGTAAGTCCCTACACATTGTCTGAGTTCGCCAATGATTTTGATCTTGAATCCGATCCTTATACGGATTTTTCCCAAGATGAGTTAGATTCAATCTTTAAATGTTTGGACTAAAATAAATAAAGTAATGGCAAACGGTATGGGTGAATCTACCACTAAGGAATTTGATATGCCACTGCATCTTCAATTGGCAATGCGTAAGGCAGAGATTGCCGTCAAAGAGATGACATGGGATGAACTTCAAGATGCCATTTTGAATCTTTATCACCAGCATTTGCTACAGATTCAAGCAGTTAAAGATATGTTGCAAGCAGAAGACATCGAGCTAGAATTTGACCTTCCTTCTGATATTGAGTTAGCGCAACTTGCTTTATCAATGATGAACGAGGAAAATTATGAAGACGAAGAAGGAGATGATTTTGCTCCTTTTTAAGTTTTTTGTTGCGAATCACTTATAATCAAAACAGAATAAACAGTAGTGCATGTTGTCAACGGAATATAGATTACGTCTTGAATTTATCTGTAACAAAATTTCTTGTAAAGAACCAGTTCAATTAAAAGATATGATCTGGGCTGAGAAGTTAGCTAAAGCTAATCGATCAGCAGGTGAGCTTTTAAGGCGCGCACGACGCATTGCTCATAACCCAGAAATGAAACAAAACAGTCTTGATGGTTTTATGAATGCAATGGATCTTGGTGATCCAGACCCACAAAATTACCGCACCGGTTTTGACAGTGCGGATGACATTGTGGAATGGTTTAGCCAGGAAAAAACAGACGACTGGCGCCAAAGAGATTAATTTTTCTCTGCGTCTGCTACTTCAATAAGACGATCAAGATACCAACGACATTTTTTTAAATCTTCCACACCGCCTTTATTTTTCCAACGCCATAAATATTTAACGCAATTGCCACGAAGAAACCCTTCGTATTCCTCAAAAGTAAGTTGTGCTTCAATTGCTTCAATACATTCAATACCACCTTCTTCTGTGTAGTGTGAAGGATGATTAATGTTATTAATTAATACAGGACGCATTGATGTTTCTTTTGGCTCATCATTACCACTAGTATCTGTTGCCCAGGGGACAGGACAGACACCTCCTGGACAATCGCTGATCTCAGTCAACTCATTTGTATCAATTGGTTCAAACAAATCCTTCAACGATTCACGCCTTGCTTTAGTTTCCTTTGCATCGCCATTGACACTTCCTGTTCCTCCGGCGACAGTTGCCCCATATCCACCAGTAGTTGCCTTGGTTGAGGCTGTGCCCCGTGCATAATTCCCATCTCTGCGCTGGGAATCATTCCTGTTAATCCGCATCGTGGTTGCGCTCTAGGATCTATACTTAAGTTATCACGTGGCATGTCTTGTTGGGTAACAGCTAAGCCAGTGTTGTATTGATCGTAAAGTGGTACATCATTAGCATCGTTATCTAGAGGCTGACCAAAAGTATCTAGATTTGTTAAACGCTGCTTTAATTTATAATTGCCTTCAATGAAAGCATTTAAAAAAGCATCCATGAATATTTTCCTGATTTAAACTACATTATAAGTGATACAATTCGATGCTAATTCCAGATATTGGTGAAGGAAGAAGTAGCTCGGGTTCTTCCATTACCGATTTAAATCCTGAGCGTTCTTACGACGTAGATATTCGCCGGTTAGATGATGATGAAAAAGAAATTGCCCGTGCTGCGGATACTCGCAACGTAGGACAGCAGCGTCGTGTTGAAAAGTTCTTGAAATCAGCTCGTTCAGCTGGAAAGTTTCGCCAGAAAAGAAACTACGATCAGCCATATACAACCAGAGAAGGACAAACCCCTGCTTTTATCGAAGGAGATCGATTTGGCAGGGCCGGTTCAACAAATTATGCAGATAAGCCACAACCGTCAACCAGTAGGCTTTATTACTAAAGCTATACCCTTAGTCTAGCCATACTAAAATTTTAGACTTTAGAAAGGACTACTTCATAAGGTTGTTTGTTATATTTGCCTTTACGTTCAAAGTAACTAACTTCACAAGGCTCTCCTTGATAAAACAAGAGCTGACAGATACCTTCGTTAGCGTAAATTTTATTAAACAATGGAGTGCAGTTACTAATTTCTAAAGTCAAATGGCCTTCCCAGCCAGCTTCAGCTGGTGTAATATTTGCCATAATGCCAGCACGGGCATATGTAGACTTGCCCACAGCAACTACAGTGACATCTCGTGGGAGCTTAATATGTTCAATAGCAACGCCTAAACAGTAACCATAAGGCGGAATAATAAAATATTGACCCCTTTCATCCTTATGCAATTCAGTTTCTTTTAAAATTTCAGGATCAAAGTTTTTGGCATCGCACATACCATGCTGCACACCGCCAAATAAAAGACATTGGTTAGGAGATAAACGAATGTCATATCCATACGAGCTAAGCCCATAACTTAAGACTGGGACATCGTTTTCTTTATTGACAAGATAATCCTGGAAAGGAGTTATCATCCCTTCCTCAGCTAATTTACGGATTTCTTTGTCGCTAAGAACAGACATGTGCTTTATCCAATGAAGATAATCTACACCAAAATTCTTCCTTTTTCGCTGTAGATATCAACAAAATTCTCTGTAGCTTCTTGCACATTATCACGTGGTTGTAAGTAAACTATGACACTACAGCCCGTGGTTTTATGCATTGTTTCATCCGTTGCAAGATAATGACGCATCAACTTGGGTCTTGATTTCATGATGCAAACAGGATGATCAAAGATGTCTTGTACATACATCGTTATGTCAATATAATTACTGAAAAAAATAGCTTGCTCTACTTTGCCTTCTAGCCATTTTCGCTTCAGTGTTTTCCACCACAACGCATGGCCTGAAGTTAAAGTAGGAGACAAGCCCCTGGTGCGAATCCATTTATCTTCTTTTTTGTTAAAGTAATAAGAAAATTGAGGGGGGAATAAATAAACGTTACCGTACCATTCGTCTTCATTAAGCGGGTCATTAATAGGTGTGTAGTAATTTTTTGCTTGTACGTACTGATTTGCGAAATCAGAACTAGCAGGATCTAATGTGATCTCTCCTAAAAGCATATGAGCGGAATCGATCAAATCTCGATTGGTAACCCACTCAAAATCTTCAGTTTTAATGTTGCCTCTTTTGATACCCATCAATCACTAACCTGGTTATAATCAATTGCGAAATAACGCATCCCTTGGTGGTCATTGATGATATAACCAGCGCCTGCTGCAGGATCAAGTTTTTGAGCAGATTCTAAAATTGTTTTAAACGTTTCTTGAAGCTCTCCTTCAGAAGATTCCTGAGCAGCGTGTAGTTCTTTTAGTGTCAACCAAAACATTGAACGATCGTTGTTGTTTGGCTGAAAGCACATTATTCCAGGGCCTTCTGTTTCCCAGAATTTATTGAAGTATTTACCCATATCACCAAGAAGCAGTTTAATTGTTGCATCTGCATACTTGGCGCTAGCAGAATCAAAGTTTTCTCCGATTACAGAAGCTAGTAATTTCTCGCGTCTATCCATGATCAATTAAACGTTGTTTGTGTAAAGCTTGTAGCATTTTAGGCAATGGTTCATAAATAACAACCATCTTTCCTAGTGCGCCACGTTTCTTTATTAATTTATCATTTTCGTTTCGCATTTTTCTAAACTCCCCTGAGCGTATTAAGTATTCAGCAACACAACGAAGCCTGCGTTTTAAAGGAAGATCTGCATTGGGGAACCGACTACAAATTGTATCTGGCTCCATGTTTACAAATGCTAGACGCAAACGATTCGCCAAAGTCATGTTACTGTTAGGATCTTCGACTTCAAAATCATGCAGTAGTTTTATATAGCGTTGTAAACAACCATCATCAAAAGAACCCTCTGGTGGTAAAAAAAGACGTACCTGCGAAGCTAAGCTCACTGGGAGAAGTTCCTGATAATTATCTAGAGTTAAAGCGCTAATCACGATGCCATCAAAACGGTGAGCCATAATTATTCTTTCGGGATGCCGACATTTTCTAATTCTGTGCGTCGTTGTTTATACATTCCACTTCCGCCATCAAATGTACGAAGACTTGCTTCCGGACCTTTATGAAAAGAAAGGATTAATTGATTCCAGGGGATACGAACAAGTTGTTTAGTTTTACCTGCAGGAATGACAATATAATGAACCCCCTGGACCCAACCAGTAAAATTATCTGGTTTATTTTTTTTCTTACCTTGTAGAATCCAGTTGCGAATTGTTTGATCAGTTACGCCAAGGCGTTTGGCACATTCTTCGGTTGAGATGTATTCATCTGCATAGATCTCAGGACTGACTTGATCCGTTTCTTTATTGCTGTATTTAGAATGCCATATCGAAGCAAGGATGTTTCTGATTCCTTTTAGTTCTCCTGCAATAACTGATAACTCTTTGTTGATGTCAGAAGACATAGATAAAAATAAATGCTACAGTTTGTATGCAGAATAACCCGACAAGCATGGAAGATCAAGTACCTTCTAGCAATATTCCTCAGCAAGAAGGAAACTATTACGTTGATCCGGCTGGCGAACGATATCAAAATCCTACTGAATTTAATCAGGCACAAATGCAAATGCCTGAAAAAAGGAGTTTTAATTTTGAAGAAATGCGACAAAAAGCACTACAAGATGCAATTCAGCAAGTAACCGCAAAGCGTTCTGTTGAACAAGAACAACCTATGCAAATGCCGTTTAAGCAAGAAGTGCCAGTAGTTACAAGCAATTCAACGCCGCAAATAGTTTATGTAAAACGCAATATGACACTTGCAGAGTTATTGTTAACGCTTTTATTGGCTTGCGGAATCGTAACAGGAGTTCAATTCACTTGGAGCTTTGCTACTGATTTAATTTCGCGTATCGAAATCAAAGGTAAATAAGCAGTCCTATAATTAAATGAGGACTTGGCTTAGAGCAGGGTGCCAAATAGAAAGATAACAGATTTTCCCGCTATTCTTCCAGGGGATATTGTCGATGCAGACGTGCTCAATTTGGTGCACGTTTTTGAAGTTGACCCTGCTCTACGCAATAAGAAAATTACTTTCAGTGGTTTTCGTGAATATTTAGATACATATTATATTAACTATAATGAAATCGATCCTTTTGAGTTAAACAATTTAATTGTATCAGGCTATTTAAGAGTCAGTGGTGAAGCTACATTAGCCACTGGTTTAACAGTAAGTGGTAATGCAGATTTTAAACAAGATGTAATTATTAGAAATGATTTGCTTATTGCCAATGATTTAACAGTAACAGGAAATATAACAGGAAATCAAATTGATGTTAATAATTTATTAGGTGATTATTTAGAAGTTACTTCAGGCAATTTTACAATTGCAACAGGCACAACAATTGATTTTGTTAGTGGTTATTTTGACAATGTATCTGGAACAACAATTACAGGAGATTCTGTAGGCATTGATGATGGCACTGCAGTTACTTTTGCTGTAACAGATACTCTTGATGTTGTATCTGGTTTATTTGATTACGCTAATGTAAAAGATTTAATTGCTACCGGAACTGTTGAAGTTAGTGGTACTTTTCTTGTAAGTGGTATTACAGCTACAGGTACTATTAGTGGTCAAACAATTACAGGAGAACTTGCTAGTTTTACCACTGTAATTGCTCAAACAGGCATCTTTACTTCAACGGGAACCCTTTCAGGCGCAACAATAACCGGTGATGTAATTAGATACACAACAGCAACAGGAAACGCTTTAACACTAACTACTGGTGACTTCACAAATGTTTCAGCCACTGGTATTAACGTCAATACTTTAACTGGAACAACTATACAATTTACCAATGGTTTTATTGGTAATGACCTTACTGTTACAGGTGATTTAACAGCTACAAATATTACAGGAACTTACATCTCAGGTGCTACAGGTGAATATACAACACTATCTGGAGCATCAATTACAGGCGATACTATTGATGCAACAACAATAAATGTTTCCACTTTAACTGCTGCAAATTTAAGCTTCAGTGGTGACCAGACTATTAGCGGTAATTTTACCGTTTTACAAGATATTTTTGCAAGTGGATCAGGATATTTTGCTTCCGGTATTAGCGTCACAGGAACTATTAGTGGCGAAACAATTACAGGGCAGTCAGGTACTTTTGATACTTTAATTACTGCTCCTACTATTACAGGAGGCTTCGTTAGTGTTACAGGT
>Ga0208149_1000084_pt1 | contig 36195 bp, 44 predicted proteins | sample DEB08_DNA_15_FD_184533 | JGI IMG/M metagenome (GOLD analysis project Ga0208149, IMG submission 184533) | Aqueous microbial communities from the Delaware River and Bay under freshwater to marine salinity gradient to study organic matter... | ecosystem: Environmental > Aquatic > Marine > Coastal ... | reverse complement strand
TCTGATAAAGCTCTCAATGCTTTTAAGCGAGAGTTCGGCATTCGTAAAAGAGGCCAGCATTATTTGGCTTCCGATGTCCGAAAAGTAATCGCCATCTTTAGCGAGGAGGCCGCATGAAGGTCACCATCGGAATCGATCCTGGCAAGAGTGGCGGTTACGCAATCGCTTACGGAGGATTGAATAGTATTCATTTATTCTCCATCGGGGAGGACTTTGAATTTGTTGAACATATCGAAGACATTTTAGACAACCCCGATGTTGAATCAGTTGAAGCGGTAGTCGAGTTAGTCCCACCCTTCGCTGGCAAGCTGATCCCTAGCTCGTCTTCATTTAAACTAGGCGAAAACTATGGATTTATCCAAGGAGTCCTTCGATTTGCTGGCATTCCATTTACCTTAGTCCGCCCTCAAGAATGGCAAAAAGGACTAAGTGGGCTAACTAAGTTAACCTCGGGCAAACGCAAAAAGGTTTTAGCGAATCATGCCAAGCGATTCTTTCCATCGACTAAAGGGATTACCCTCAAGACCGCCGATGCGATTCTAATACTAAGACACTTTCTTATTAATCAATAATGGGCCTCCACCCGTAAAAATGGAGATAGAAATAAATACATATCATGGCAATACTACAGCAATCAAGTAACACAGGCGGACCAATCACAGGCTGGCCACTAACTACACTCGCCCCAGCGGGACAGACATTTGCAGTCTGTTTGGCAGTTAAAGACAGCTTGCAGATTCAGCGTCCAAGCTACGAAGATCCGAGCATAATCGAGACAAAGAACTTCACTAGGTTTCTTTTTGGACTTCCCGATGGGACAATGATTCAAACTGGCGAGATGACAATCAGTTTAAACGAAAAGAGTAAGCTCTTCAAAACTCTGACAAGCTGGAACGGAACGATGCCATTTAGCGGATTTGATACGGAAACAATGGTGGGCAAAGGTGCTACATTAAATATCATCCACAAGACCAGTCAAAAAGGCAGAGAGTATGCAGATATCACAGCAATCATGCCGGTCATGGCGGGGATGGAAAATCAAATACCTGACAGGTCAAGATTTGTCATCCCGAGCGGAGACGAAGCACCCGCACCGGTTCAGAATGCCCCTGTAGTTCAACCGGTTCAACCGATGCAAGCTCCGATTCAGCAAGTGCCTCAAAGTCAGCCTATGCAAGCGACCACTCAGGTAACAGTCGATCAGCCCCAGCAAGTACCTGTACAGCAACCTGTACAACAGCCCGCCCCTCAACCACAACAGGCAACGATGGGAACTCAGTTCACCGGACCTCAGTCCACAAATGTACCTTTCTGATGAATCCGATAGCTATATTACTAATGATCGGATGGGCGGCAGTAATAACTGACATGGTGCTATGAGCATGACCATTGAAGATATTAAGAGAGTATCTGCTGAAACTTTGGGGGTAGAGATAAGTGATATAGATGGGCGGGGGAGAACTCAAAAAGTATCCCTCGCCCGTTCTATCGCCATTTATTTAAGCAGATTAAAGACGGGTAAAACTTGTGTGGATATCGGGAAAGCATTTGATCGTGACCACAGTCAAGTTTCATCTACTTGGAAGAATTATAGTGGATATATTGAAACTGATTCTTCACTGCAATCCTTAGTAAAGAAAGTGGAGGCGAAGTTAGGATGAAATATCTGAAAAGAGCAATCCACCTGGTAATCTTTCTTTGGAAATATGGGAAGGAGGTAATCCGTGGCTATTCTACAAGCAAAACCGAAAAGAGGTAGTGGTGGACATTGGTACACCCGAGAGGGAAAGGCCATGCATACCATGCCTCGAGCTAAAGGAGACGGCGAACGGAATACTACACTTCGAGATGCTAAGAAGCATGGACTATTTCCATCCGTAACAACTCTTCTTGGCCTGTTTGCCAAGCCTGGTCTTGAGCGATGGAAACAGGACCAGCTACTTCGTATAGCATTTGATAATCCGGCGAAGCTTGACGAGAGTTACGAAAGTTATGCAGACCGATGCCTCGTTCAGCATGAAAAGCCTGTTGAAGAGGCGGCAGACTTCGGAACGAAAGTTCACGATGCTATTGAAGCTTATTTTGAAGGTCAGCATATACCTGACGAATTACTCGGATATATCCAACCGGCACTCGATTGGAAACAGGAAAACCAATTGACATTTACTCTTAGAGAAAAACTTCTCGTTAATCTACAGCATGGGTTCGCGGGAACGGTGGATATAGTGGGGCGCGGGAGTGAGGGTCAGCAGTTTATATTAGACTGGAAAACTAGAAAGACGAAGGAGGGTCAGAAAATTACTGCCTACGACTTTCAGATTCATCAAATAGCCGCTTATGCCGCAACTCAGTTTGGCGAAGAGGAGGTGTTGGGGCATAGAGTACACGGAGCCAATTGCTTTATAAGCTCAACCCAAATGGGTCGATTTGAAGTTATCCGCTATTCCCCCGAAGCCCTCGCCAAAGCATGGGTCGATTTTACCGCCCTCTGCCAGCTATGGCGGAGTCTTAAGAACTACGATCCGAGAAGTCATGGAGAATAAATATTGGCATAATGTACCGGAGGAAGAAGAGCCGGAGGAGGAGGAACGCTGTGCCATGACTTTGGCAAAGGCCAAGCGGGAAGAGGAATTATTGGAGGAATGTGCAGATGCCGAGTAAAAACATTCGGTTTAAAACTCCTGGGTACATCTTTGGATCTGCCATGAACGAGTCGGCAATTAATATTTGTTGCCCGAACCGCATGAAAGATGCGGTGAAAAGACTGGCCTACAAATACGAATTGTCGGTCTCTCGCTATGTTCTCGGATTAATCATCACCGACCTACATCTGAAAGACCCTGAGTTTAAGGAATACATGGACTCTTTAGGATGAGCGAATCGTGGAAAGAGTTTAGCTTAATGGTGAGCCAAGCATACGACCGATTTTGGGAGAAGAACAGACTGGCTTATAAAAATGGGCGGATCATTCGGACGGGGATTCCGAGGGTCCGCCCTAAGCCAGCCCATGAGTTGGATTTTAGGAATAAGAAGAAAGGGACGAAAGAAGATGGCGAAGTTTATTAGTTTATTCGCTGGGGTCGGTGGATTCGATCTCGGCATGGAACAGGCGGGGCATGAATGTGTTGCCCAAGTGGAATGGGATAAGAATGCGGCGGGTGTGTTGAAGCATCGTTGGCCGAATGTTCCTTTATTCTGCGATGTATCAAAAGTAACGGCAGAGGACTTACCTGATGCTGATTTTATAACATACGGATTTCCATGCCAGGACTTGAGCGTGGCCGGTAAAAGAAAGGGATTAGATGGAAAAAGGTCAGGATTATTCTATGAAGCGTGTCGCATCATTAAACAACTCGCAGAGCGAGCTATTCGGAGAGGAGGAGCTGGCGGAAATCGGTTCATCGCTCTCGCTGAGAATGTCAAAGGGTTGCTCTCTAGCGGAGATGGTTACGACTTTGCGCGGTGCATCCGAGAGTTACACAACATCGGGGCGAGTGAAGTCGGATGTTCAGTATTGGATTCTCAATTCTTCGGAGTACCGCAAAGACGCAAGCGTGTGTTCCTTGTCGCAGATTTTGGAGGCGAATCCACATCCGAAATACTCGCTTTCTCCGAAGGCGTGTCAGGGCATCCTGCGCCGAGCCGAGAAGCGGGGAAAGGAACTGCCGGAAATGCTGGAGAGGGCGTTGGAGAGGGTGGCCACAAGTTAGAGTTACCTGAAGTCTGTGCCACTATAACAGGAGAGCTTGCGAAGCATACCAATAATCAAATGGTACAGAATGCTGAAAGTTTTTTTATACCAAAAGCCATACCCATCCATGACATGGCAACTCGCCATGCTGGCAAGCGGGGAGAAAAGTCTGACGGCAAGGGTAATGGTCTAGGTGTAGGCCAAGAGGGAGATCCATCTCCAACCTTAACGAAGGGCGACCATCATGCAGTCGTCTCATGGAACGGAGACACAACCCCCAAGGCTTCCGAGGATGTATCGGTAACTCTGCGTAGCCAGCAAGGCGGGGAAGGCGTGGGGGTGGCATTTCATGCCTCGCAAGATCCGATCCACAGCGAGGAGCATACACCCGCCTTGGGCAGTAATGCGACTATTGGAGTGGCATTTACCGCATCCGACCGATCAAACAAGGCGGCATGGGAGGGTGATATTAGTGGGACGATAAATTGTCAGATGAACTCGGAGTCGAGCAATCTGCAAATGGGAGTCCGAGAAAACCTAACAGTCCGCCGACTCACTCCAATCGAATGCGAACGCCTACAGGGATTCCCCGATAATTGGACGGCCGAAAAGATGGAACTGATCCTTGAGGGGAACGAGTGGAAGGCTACCGGCAAGGTGGTCAAACAGGCGGATGGACCTAGATACCGCCAGCAAGGCAACGCAGTTACTGTCAATGTGGCTGAGTGGATCGGGAAACAGATTGGAAAGGTAATTTTATGAAACGAATCAAAATGCAAAAGAAATTAAAACAGAAACTATATTTTAAGGAATATCAGACTAATCCACACGGTAAACAGACTCCGGTTTTTACTACTTCCGAAATTTATAACAGCCCAAGCCTACCTGGTGCTAGGAAAAAGCTGAAATGAAAACACAATATAAAATGGGACGGGGCTTACCTCGAGGCGAGAAGGTAGTCGTAAAGGTTGGAAGCAGACAAGCGGATGTAATCCTCGACACCGATAAAATGAATTGGCGGGTCAAGCTGGATACTCCCGACCTTCCCGAACTGGAATATCCGACCCTCGAAAATGCGGTAATGTCCGCAGAAACAATTTTGAAGGAGGATCGGATTTGATCGCCTTGGATGTGGAAACAGTTTGGTCCAAGCAGTACAGCGTGGCCACGATGGGATTGGATCGCTATGTCAAGCACCCTGACTTTCGGGTAACCATAGTTAGCCTGGTATCGGATGACGGATTTGAATGGGTTGGCGATCCAAGGGACTTACCGGTGGACCGCCTAAACGGCCAATCGATCTGCGCCCATAATGCAGAGTTTGATTCGGTCTGTTGCAGAATGGCAATGGCGAGGGGTCAGATGCCACAGTTCACTCCTAGCGAATGGATTTGTACGGCGGATATGGCGAGCTGGCATCAGTTGCCGAGGTCATTGGCGGGCTGTCATAAAGAATTATTTGGCGAAGAACTTAATAAAAATGCCCGCAATGAGATGAGCGGACTTCGACCCGAAGAGATCCTCGGAAATGAATCTTTTAAGCAGTATGCACTTGGAGATTCCCGAGCGTGTATTCGGATTTATAATGAACTGAAAACCTCCTTCCCTGAAAAGGAATTTTTGCTGTCCGCATTTACCCGGAGGACGGCAAGCCGAGGGATGGCAATCGATCAGAAACTTTGCCAAGACTATATTAATAAGACCGAAGCGATAATGAAAGAGGTCGAAACCTTTCTGCCTTGGGTTGGACCAGGTGGAGGTGAACCGACTTCGACTGTTGCTATGGCCGCCTATTTAAAAATGCAGAATGTTGAACCTCCAAAGTCTACTCAGGAGGGTGATTCGGAACTACTCCTTTGGAAGGCTAAGAATCCCCAATACGCTCCGATCCTTGAGGCGATGACAAGGTGGAGGAAAGCCAACAAAGCGAGACAGACATATATCAGTATGATCTTACGAGTCCGACCCGATCATCGAGTCTCCACCCGATTAAAATATTGCGGTGCGCCGCATACCGGTCGCTGGAGTGGAGCGGGTGGATTAAACTTTCAAGGCATTCCTCGGGACGAGGTGGAAGGAACATCGGCCAAGAAATGTCTGACACCTGGTAAAGGCCGAGTCATGGTTTCTGCCGACCTATCGCAAATCGAGCCGAGGGTATTAGCATATCTTTGCGGGGACTTTGATTTCTTAGGTTTGGTCAGAGGCGGGATAGACTTATACGAGGCACATGGCCGAGCGACTGGACTTTATAATGAGGATGAACCGATGAAGGATTTAGCCCCCGAACTTCGTCATCTCTGCAAAGCCCGTGTGTTGGGCTTGGGCTACGGATGCGGACCGAAGAAGTTCGGCCAAGTGGCACAGGCTTTAACCGGTGGGAAATTAAATATGACCGATGCTGAGTCCCGAAAACAGGTCAAAGATTTTAGAAATCAGAACCCAAAGATTGTCGAACTGTGGAAGAAGTGCGAGGACCATATCCGAGAGGAGGCCAAGCATACTCCCGAGTGTGCAATTATGAACATGAGATCGGGGAATCTGATCCGATATTTTAATGTAAAGGATGACGGCAAGGAATTGACCGGTCAGAAGGTAAGAGGGCAAGGGTCGATGAAATTGTACGGCGGACTCCTCGTTGAGAACTTAGTTCAGGCAACCGCTCGGGATATTATGGCGGATTCTCTCCTAAAGATTGAGGCCGCTGGTCTGCCTGTTGTCCTTCATGTTCATGACTCTGTCACAGTCGAAGTTGCCGAATCGGAGGGACAGGCGGCACTCGACTTAATGATCAAACTACTAACCGAAGAACCTCTCTATATGCCTGGGCTACCCTTGGCGGCGGAGGGGGAAATTAAAACGCATTACTGATGGATAAAGAACGCAAAAAGAAATTAAAAACAATCCCGTTTTCCAAATGGCATGGTGAAAAATTAATGATAGATGGCAAGACATGGGTAGTACCTAAAAAGGTTACATTAAATATATTAAGGAAATTAGAATCATCTAAAAAGGTATGTGAACATTGCGGGGTTCGTTCCGCCTCAGTCTTTGATTTTTTTAAGTTCGTAGGAAAAGCTAATACACCTGAATCCGCTTTTATCTCCATTAGAAATATTGGAGAGGGTCATGTAGCTGATTGTGTCAAATTATACGAGTTCATGCTTAATATTTACAAAATCAATAGGCCATGAACCTCCTCCGAATCATCGGCTTAATCGCCTTATTCGTCACCGCAGTCCTCGTCTTCGCCTACATCGTGGCCGCATTCGTACTAACAGTAATAACATCACTATTCTACACTACATGAACCACAAAATTATCGGCCTAACAGGTCCAAAGGCGGTAGGTAAATCGACCTATGCTAAATCCATCGAGGGATCGGTAATACTATCCTTCGCCACTCCTATTAAAGAAATGCTCAAGGTGATATTGCCAGGAGAGAAATATCTGCATTTTAAGGAAGAACCAATACCTGGTTTCCCCGATGGGATTAATGCCCGAAAGATGCTCCAAGAACTCGGGACTACTTGGGGAAGGGAAGGACCAGCGGGGTATGCTAATATATGGGTCGACTTAGCCTACAAGGCGGCTCTCCCTTACATCGGTAAGAAAACAATTGTATTCGATGATATAAGATTTCCCAACGAAGCATGGGCGATTCGTAGATGGGGACATACCCATGAAATACTGACGGAAATCGTTCACATTTCTCGGAAGGGACATGAACCCGATCCGAATGATAACCATGTCTCTGAGGCGGGACTTCCTAAAGGGATGATTGATAAATGGGTGTCGGTGGGTGAGGATGGGAAAAGCTAGGGATATAGCCAAGCAAATGGCCACGGAAGCAAAGCTTAGAAATATGCTTCTCAAAGTACCCGAAGACCACGATGGATTCTCCCAAAGGGAACTGTCGGATAAAACAGGGATTCCTCGGAGAACAATTCGGAAGATTGAAACCGAGGCGATTACGAAGATTACCGATTATATACAGCAGTTTATTAGGGAAGAGGGTTCCGACTAATGGCAATCTTATCAGCAGATATGGCGGGGTTCTTTGACCGGCTCCCGCAAGGAGACTTTGGCCATCATACCTTTATTGCCCGCCTTACCCTCCGTGCCGCCATGCATCAATCAGACTTTGAGAAAGCACATGATTACTGCCTCGAGGTCGCAAAGGAATTTACCCGCCGACCACTCCAACCAAACGAGATCCGAAACGCTCTCACCGGTGCATATCAAATCCTGTCAGGTGAGAAGATTATCAGCCCAACCAAGAAAGTATCTATTGATACCACAATCTCAACAAGCTCAAAGGGTAGGCCCGAGGATCTCGAGATGCTACAACTCCGCTCCGCCGCCATTCCTTTGAATGCCGAGGAGGCGGTTTCCAAGCTGTTCCGACCTGACCAGTGGATAAACATCCAGGCGGATAAATATAATACGATGATTAAGTCAGCGGGCGATTGGGGAATATCTCAAGGGGTAGGGCAGATGGAATTTATATCGTACAACCCATTCAAGGATATCGGTCCTCGGGTAAAAGAGAATGCCGGTGAGCGGATGTACTTAGTCCACGAAATTGATGACCCGACATGGACCAAGGCCGAACAGATTGGACCGGCACTTGCCCTTGAATCTATCTGCCCCCTCAAGATGATAGTCGATAGTGGCGGGCAGAGTCTTCACTGCTGGTACGATTGGATACCTGGTAAGGCTGATCAGTTTAAACATATGTCGATGAAGCTCGGAGCAGACCCATCGATTTATAATTCACCCCTCGGATTAGTCCGACTGCCTTGGGGAACCCGCAAGCCGAAGACTGAGAAGGGCGAGAAATATACTGCCCAGCAACCAATCTTATTTTGGCGGGAATGATTAATACTCTCCTCAAAGCAACCATCGTACGACGGTTTATTCAGCTAGGCATTAAGCCCGTTAAAGCGATGAGAATGGCCGACCGAATGAACGAGGGGGATGCTATTGTGCTTGTCAGAAATCACATAAATTTAAAGCCCCAAATAATTTTAACACTAATCAAAAATCACATAAAAGATAATGAGACCTGAAAATGACCCATATTATAAAGCACAGCTTAAAGCGATAGAACTGGAATATATGCTCGACAGCCCAACTGTCACCAATATGCCAAACCGATCAATCGAGGTGAGGAATGACGATCCCAAACCACTACCCGATATCATGTCATTCGGTCAGTGCATGGAGTTCGCCACTAACCCCGCCAACGAGCTTGAAGAGATTATCGAGGGATGTCTGCATGAAGGATGTAAGATGATCATCTCGGGGTCCTCGAAAGCCGGTAAAACATGGTCACTCATTAACTTGGCCATCGCCGCATCCAATGGGATGCCGTGGCTGGGGATGCCGGTTAAGCAGAGTAAGGTTCTATACCTAGACTTCGAGCTGAAGAAATTCTTCGGTACAGATCGGATAAAGCGAGTAGCCAAGGCCATGTTTAAAGGAGAGATGCCACTAAACCCTCGGCTAGACTATTGGCCACTACGAGGTTACCGGACTGAATTGTTGGACCTCCTAACCAAGATTCGAGTGGAAAGGAGGAATTACGAATTAATTATCCTCGACCCATATTATAAATTAGCCACCGGTATAGACGAGAACGATGCCAAGGCTGTAGGCGAAATTGTCAATCTAATCGAAGACTTCTCCGAGGAAACCGGTGCCGCAATAGTCTTTGCCCACCACTTCTCCAAGGGGAACAAGTCAGAAACCGATCACATCGACCGAGCGAGTGGTTCAGGTGTCTTTGCCCGTGATCCCGATGCTATCCTCACCCTCACCGCCCACGAGGAAGAGGAACACTTAGTCCTCGAAACCACCTCCCGAAACTGCCCATTCTCACCCCCCAAAGTCCTCGAATTCTCTGCCGATACCTTCCCCCTTTTCCGACATAAGCCCGACCTCGAGGCTAAGTTCAGAAAGCCAGGTCAAACCTCCACAATTCAAAAAAAGATTAATGAGGCCTTATCCGAGAAGTTCCTCGATCTGTTAAAAGATAAGCCGATTTGCGGAAGAGAGCGAGCAATTACCCTCCTAAAAGAGCAAACAAATAATCGAATAGATAACCACATTTTTACCAAGATTCTGTCCGAAATTAAGGACAAAATTGACATCGAAACGGGCGGTCCAGGCAATCAAACTATCTACTCTTTACGACTAAATCTTGAAAGCGAATAAGTTAATTTTTTGATTGATCTGATAGTAGTCCGAAAAATCTATATATATATAATATATATAATATTAAATTCGGCCCACTCTCCAACATGAAAAAATACAGGCTGTTAGTAGTCCTCCTTCGGACTAATGCTTTGGCCCGTAAGCCGGCCCAAAAGCTAAAGCTTACGCACCAGTCCGCCAACCGCTTTAGGCGGCCGTACCAGGTGGACTACATTGCCAGCCTACAAGCTCACTCGATTAGAAGATTAAAACCGATCCATCAGTCTAACCGATTAACCGGCAGAACAGGTATCACTCGTTCAAGGCATCTATCTGCTAGCCTTAATATAATCGCTCAGATAATACTATGCTCGGTATCACTCAGACTAAATTCAATCACAGCAAAGAGGGCATTCAGAGGAATGGCGGGATTGGCGGTCTTATGCCCTAGTGTGGTAGATTGTATAGGTTGGAGGCTAAAAACGCTCTCAGCGTCCTCTACGGGGCTTTAAACGCTATATATGGAATTATATGTCGGTTTATATTTATCCGAATATTTCAAATATTATCTGAAGTATGATAAACAGGCTGTCGATTATAAGATCCCGTTCGAGGAAAAAGAAGAATAAGGTTAGGAGAGCATACCACTCTCTTTGATTATTATGTATCGGTGACTTCGGCCTCGATGATTTTTTCATCCTTCAGATTGGCAAGCTCGGCTCGGATCTCATCCAGGCTTAAAGATTTCTTCACTTCGATAGTCTGAGTAGGTTCACCTTCGTACTGGCGATGCTTGTCGATTAGAATGCCGGTAGCGATTGGTAGGACTCCTGATGGGATTTCATCGTCCTGGAGTTTAGTTATCAGACTTTCAACTGCAAGCTGGGTCGCTGTTCCGATTAATCCTCTAAGATGCTTTTTCGTATCTTTCAGTGTTTCCTGTTCTCGAGACTTGACGACTGCAACTGTATGGGCGGATATCTTACACTGCTTTGTAATACTTGTGATCGTGGAACCCTCTGCCAGCATCTGAACGCATTTAGCATAATCGTTAGGCCTCTTATCGAAAAGCTTCTGTCCGGTCCAAACTGCGGGACAGGCTTCCTCGACAACTAAATTAGCCGGAAGGTTCTCGGCTTTCTGATATGCTCTCGGTCTTTTTGTAGGCATGATTTTAATCGGTGTGGCATAATGATAATGAATTATCAATAAGGGATTTGGCAAGAACAATTAGACATAATCACTATTACACGAAATTAGTGTAAATATTAAGGCATTGATTATTAGTGCTTTATGTAAATGATCTAGGATCGTGCAAGTTGTGTAATTAAATCGGTTAACTCCAACAGGGGGGGAGGGGGGTCGGATTTTGCGGCCCGCCGGTCACCGAGACCGATTGTGTCCCATAAAAAAATTTTGCCCAATTGCGTACCACTCGCCCTCCAGTCTGCTAAAATCGAACTATGCCACTTACCTGGACACCGCACCCCGCCTTACCGCCTCTGACAAAATCAGAGATGCTGTCCATGTCCCCCGAATCAATCCTCGCATATTGGGAAAAGCGTGAGGAAGCGATCAAGCTCGAGAAGGATGATCCATACCGGCATGGCTTTGAACTTGATACCTGGAAGTTAGCGGATAAGGAACTGAAGACTCATGCCGAGATCTTGGTCATGGGAGGGAATAGGGCTGGAAAGAGTTTTTGGGCGGCCAAGCGGGTAGTTCAATCCCTCGTTGAAAACCCCGGCACGATTATATGGTGTCTTACAGAAACATCGGCAAATTCTGTGCAATTCCAACAGAAGCTCGTTTACGATGCTCTCCCAAAAGAGTTTAAGTCGTTGGGGAGAGGTAAGATAGGATATGTAATGTGGTCGCTTAAAAATGGATTTACCTCGCAAAAGTTCACTTTGCCGAACGGAAGTCAGTGTATTTTCCGTAACTGGTCCCAAGATATCAGCACCATTGAGGGAGGAGAGATTGGCTCACCGCAAGATCCAGTCAATGGAACACATAATATCGGATATTGGGCGGACGAATTAGTACCGATGTCATGGGTAAATACCCTTCGTTTTAGGACAGTTACCCGCAATTCCAAGGGAATTATCAGCTTCACCGCCGTTGACGGATGGAACTCTGTCGTAAAATCGATGCTCACCGGTGCCCGCACCATAGAGTCAACGAAAGCGGACCTATTAGACGGCGAAGAAGTCCCCCTCGTTCAACAGCCCATCCGCAAAGCCAGTTCTGTGGTTTATTTCCATACAGCGGCGAATCCCTTTGGCGGCTGGGCGGCGATGAAGAATCAATTGGAAGGCGAGAAGCGGGAAACTATTTTATGTCGGGCGTATGGAGTGCCTGTGAGGCAGTCTAGGGCTATTTTCCCTAATTTGACCGATAAAAACTTCGTAACATCGGACAAACTGCCCGATTTCTCGGATGCCAACTGGGTATTATCCATCGATCCGGCGGGAGCAAAACCTTGGACAATGGTCCTCTTTGCAATCGATCCACATGGAGTCGCCTGGGCGGTTAAGGAGTTTCCTGACTTCGACACATGGGGAGGATGGATTGACTTAACTAAGGACAAGCTAAGTGCCGGCGAGGCTGCCCAACCGAACGGGTACGGCCTGGCGGATTATGCCGATGAGATTAGGAGAATGGAGAAGGTATGTGGGGATAGTGAGGTCATCCGCATAATCGACCCTCGTTTGGGAGCGGCGAGCTATCAGAAGTCGGAAGGATCTTCCAACATAATCGATGATTTAATGGACGAAGATATTATTGTTCAGCCGGCCGAAGCGTTAGACATCGAGACGGGATTACAGGCTATTAATAATTTACTCGCATGGGATCGGGATAAAGAGATGGATTTGGATAATAAGCCTAAATTGATGTTCAGCGATGAGTGTCAAAATCTAATAAGTTGTATGCAAGCTTACCAACCAAGTGCTGGGCTAAAATGTCCGAGCAAAGATTTCGTAGATAATGCCAGGTATTTTTGCATCGGTAATTTCGAGTATTTCAGCGAGGACGAATTAATTTCAACAGGTGGAGGAGGGTATTAATTATGGGAGTAACTAAAAAGTGGAGTCAAATGCAGAGGGACCAAGTGGTAATTTTACGGAAGACTGGATTAAGCTGGCCGAAGGTAAGTAAAGGGGTGGGCATCCCTCGTTCTAGCTGTCAGAAGATTTGGTCTGAGGAATCGGATGGTAAAATCGAACTGCCCGCCCCGCCGGCAAAGCAGATAGAAAAGGCTAGGGTGCTTAAACTCGTCCCAAATCCCCGCCTTATGCTTATCCACTTTGATGATCGGGAAGGGATTGCGAGGTGCGTTAAGAGACCAGGAGCCAATCACCCTCCAAAATCGGAAATTTATGTCAAAAAAGTCGAGGGAGACGATGATTTGTATCGAATCGCATGATCAGACGGAGAAGCGGATTGATCTTATGTTGAGGGAAATGGTGGTAGAGGAGGGCTTGGCGGCATTTGAGGCGGGAAGAGATCCGAGGAGTCATACTTTACAGGAGATAGCAGACTTTAGCGGGGTTGGTTTTGAGACGATGAGAAGGATCGAAAAAAGAGCCCTGAGTAATTTAAAAAAAATAATGTTAGAATTGGAGATTAAAAATGGAAATACAGGAATTTAGCGAAAAAGGACCCGATGTAGATGCCATCAAAAAAGAGTTTGAAGATGCGAAAGCAGACTTGAGCTTTTGGATGGATAAAGCGGAACAGGGTAGGGAGTGTCGATTTAACGAATGGGCTGGCAAGGATGAGTCAGGCAAGAAGAACGGACCGGAGGCATTTCCTTGGGACGGCTCCAGTGATCTCGAGCCAAACCTGGTTAACCCGTTGATTGATGGGGATGTAGCCTTACTTAGTCAGTCACTCAGCCAAGCCAACCTCGTAGCCGCTCCCGTCGAAAGTTCCGACATTGGTTCGGCTAAGTTGGTGAGCGAGTTTTTAAAATGGCGGATGAACTCAATGACAGAACTTCCTCGGGAAGCCGCCATCGGAGCGAACTATTTACTGCAAAATGGAATTACTTTCTTCGGCACTTACTGGAAGCGTGAAACCACAAGAGTATTTAAGGATATTAGCCTCGAAGAGATTGCACAGATGAGTCCCGAGCTTGCAATGGCCATCCAAGATCCTGAGATGAAAGAGGGAGTTGAAGAGATGCTATTTCCGCTATTCCCGAATCTGAAAAAGCGAAGAGTTCGGAAGATGATTAACGAACTTCGCAATAAAGGCGTTTCCAAAGTTCCGACTGAAAAGGCGGTAGTAAACAGACCGGCAATTAAGGCGTATGAATTGGGCAGAGAAATAATCATCGATTCAAATGTAATCGATTTAGAATCTGCCAGGAGCATTCACTGCATTCACTATTATTCTCCCGAAGCACTCATGCAGAAGGTCAATGAGGGATGGGATAAGAAGTGGATTGAGGAGGTACTGGAGAACAGTAAGGGTTTTTATGCACCTGAGAGTTATAGTTCTGATTTAATGTCTTACGATACCGGTAATTTTTATGGCACACAGGATTATGAAGGCATGGTCCGAGTTATTACAACATATCGTAAGGAATTAGATGAAGACGATGTACCTATTTGCACGATTACCTGTTGGGCGGATGAGGCCGAAGGGCATGGTTTTCATAGTCCGATGGAATACGATGAGGGCAGATATCCATTTGTCTGCATTACTAGGGAGAACCTAAATCACCGACTACTCGATTCAAGAGGTTACCCCGAGCTTTTAAAGAGTTATCAAATCGCAGTTAAGACCGAGATGGATGCGCGGCGAGACCGCGCCTCGATGAGTACCTTGCCACCCGTGGAGCACTTGGCTGGCCGCCGTCCCGAGAGGATAGGCCCAGGGGCAACCTTGGCAGTCCGCCGAAGGGGAGAAGTTGGTTTCATGGAGATCCCGAGGTATTCGCAAGCCTCGATGGAAGTGGAGATGCAAATTAGACAACTCGCCAATAAGATAACCGGCCGGGCAACATCGCCCGAGGATGCGGTAGAAGCAAACAGCATTCGCCAGCACTTGGTTAATCAGTGGCTCAATGGATTCAAACAGATTTTAAATCGGGTTTGGTGCTTGGATCGGACTTACGGCGGACCACAGATATGGTTTCGGGTAACAAATAATGAACAGGGTGCGATGCTCATGCTCGATGAGACTGCCGAGGTGTATGATTTTAATATCACATGGAACTCGATGAATCAGGACGAGGAGAAGGTTCTTCAGAAGCTCGATACTGTTGGTAAATTAATGTCAACTTATGACCGTCAAGGAGTTGGTCGATATGATGTATATCTTCGTAAAGTTTTAGAAGCAATCGATCCTAATCTTGCCGGTCAATTGATCGCCCCAGTTGAAGAAGCAACCGACAAGGAAATCCAAGAAACTTCCGCAGACATTGCTAAGATTGCATCGGGACAAGTGGTTAATGTACCTCAACAGGGTGTAAATTCTCAACTTCGTTTACAGAAGTTACAAGAGTACCTTCAGGGAACTCCCGAAGTGCCAGCAACCGATGTACAGCAAAGGATGCAAGAGGATGAGAACTTCGCAAAGAGACTTCAGACATATGCGGGACAGCTTGAAATGATGCAAGCTCAACAAAGAAACGCAATAATTGGCCAGCTAGGTACTGCCCCCGGCAATGTACCAGGCACATCGATGGCCGCTTAAATAAAAAGGAAATATTATGCCAAAAGTAGGAAAGAAACATTATTCGTACACGCCTAAAGGAATGGCTAAAGCTAAAGCCGCCGCCAAGAAATCGGGTAAAAAGATAAGCTATGCCAAGAAAAGCACTCGGAAGGCCAAGTAAGGTTAACAGCCCAAGGAGAATCCGAAAGGGTGAAGCTGGGTATGGGGTTAAGAAATTTGTAGTCCGAGCGTCTGAAGGCGGTAAGCAGAAGACAATTCGCTATGGGGATGCCAAGATGAAGATCCGAAAGTCTAACCCATCTGCCCGTAAGTCTTTTCGTGCAAGGCATAGTTGTGATGAGAAAAAGTCAAAGCTAACGGCGGGGTATTGGTCCTGTAAGAAGTGGTAAGATGCCAAAGGACGCTTGCTACAAAAAGGTAAAGGCACGGGTAAAGGTATTTCCATCCGCCCGAGCATCTCAGCAGATTGCCAAATGTCGGAAGTCGAAGGGACAGGTTAAGAAGTCTCCGGCTGGGTCTTCGTTAAAAAGATGGGGTGCTGAAAAGTGGCAAGATACACGGACCGGCAAACCATGCGGACAGGGTAAGGCAAATGAATACTGCCGCCCGACTAAAAGAGTTTCGAGTAAAACGCCCAAGCTAAAATCAGAGATGAGCAAAAGCCAATTGAAACGGAAGAAGGCGGAGAAATCGAAGGTTGGCATGGGCAGAAGAGTTAAACCAATAAGAAGGAAAAAATGACACTAGGTGATGCAATAAACGGCCTCGGCGAACAGACTGAATGGCTCGTAATAAAAGATTTTATTAAAGAACAGCGGGATATGTGCCTGGTCGATTTTCAGGACTATACCCATGTGGATAACCCTCAGAAACTCGCCCGACTTAGCGGTGAGATTGCTGGTTTAACACGAATAGTAGAAAGCTTAGAAAATGCCGAAAGAGACACTGACACCCCATCAGCAATTTAAAAACGAACATCGGGCCTTACTCAATCGCTGGCTCGAAGAGAGCGACATTGAGGACCATGATATGGCGAAGATCGTTTTGGCGGATATAGAGGAATGGATGGATGAAGAGGTGATCGAATTTGAATGCGATATCGACCTCGACGATGACGAAGAACACGAAGCGTAACGGCTACATCTATGAGCAGATTTTTTTTACTGAAGCTTTAAAAAACGGCCTAGAAGTTTTTTGCCCCCTTGGGGATCATTTACCGGTAGACTGCATTGTCGTTAATTCGGCGGGTCGGAAATTTAATGTTCAAATCAAGGGTTCTGAAAAATCGAGTGTTTCGGAGAGAAAAAACGGATGTGCTAGGTATAAATTTTCAACGACCACAGGCCGAGTTGTCAAATATCCGTTGGACTGCACAAAAGTCGATGTGGTGGCAATATTCTGCGCTGACATTGATGCCTGGTATTTAATTCCATGCCTCGCAATTGATGGAGCATTAACAGTTGCGGTATACCCGCACAACCCCAATTCCAAAGCCAAGCACGAGAAATATCGGGAAGCGTGGGAAATATTTAAAACTGCCTGAGTAATTTTCTTGGCCCCCTGTCATAATGGGATGTGGCGAACCATATCGGTCCGCAGAACAACGCAAGAGTGCGAACTTTAAACGCAGAATTATGGCAGATACAGAATTAAGCGAGGCTCCGGCTGATTCGGGAGCAGAAACACAAACGCAAGGGATCACCACTTTGGAAGAATTAACGGCATCGTTCGTTGAGAAAGTCGAAGAGGCTGAACCCTCACAGGAATCTGAAGTGGAAGTTGGTCCCGAGACCACAACCGCAGATGCAGAAACCGACCAGGATACAGATGTTCTTTTACAGTCTACCGAAGACTCTGAGGAATCAGAGGAGGAAACGGAAGAGATAGCCGAAGAGGAGGAGTCAGGATCGGAAGAAGCTGAACCGCCCAAAGCTGTTGGCAAACTGCTTAAACAGGTCAATAAACTGACCGCCCGAGCCAAGTCAGCCGAAGAAACAGCCGAAGCGTTACAAGCTCAAATCGAATCCCTAAAGGCTAATCCACAGAAGCAATCGGAATCTCGTCAGCCAGCACTCGAAGAAGTAAATGACTTTGAGTCATTGGAAACCTTACGAAAGGAAGCAATCGCCGCCAAGAAATGGGCATTACAACACATCGGGAAAGATTATGTAGAATCCGGTGGGAAGGAATATGCCGATGAGGATATCAGAAATATTCTCACGCAAGCGGAAGACTACCTAACGGAGAAAATCCCCGAAAGGGCACAATATCTCCAGTCAGCGGCGCAGTGGCAACGGGATACGATCAATACTCACCCGTGGATTTCAGACAAAGTCGATACCGATATCGCCGAAGAACGCAGAGCCGTTTTAGGTCAGATAAAAAGTCAGTATGCAGACATTCTAAAATCCCTACCTAATGGCGATTTTATTGCCGCAACCCTCGTTCGAGGAGTTGAAGCAATTAAAGCGGATCAGGCGGCCAAGACGGCCAAGCCTAAAGCCAAAAGGGTAGCCAAAGCACCTCCGACAACGATGGGCGATTCAAGTCCACCGGTACAAACCTCGGCCACTCGAAAGACTGCAAATAAGCAAAAGATTTTGGAGCGTAAAAATCTCTCGGTCAACGATCTCGCCGCATTCTTAGCGGACTAAAAAAATTTAAAAATCTTAAAATAAGGAATTACGAAAATGGCTTTAAGCACTTCATATAATGTGACCGCCGACAAAGGCGCACAAACCAACCTAGAAAATGTCCTCCGTACTGTGGAGCCTACCGAAACGCCCCTATATTCTACGCTTTCACAGTCTGCCGCACCCAAGGCAACTCTGAATGAGTGGCTTGTCGATTCACTCGCAAACCCCGAAATCGGAGGAACAATTGATGGTGTTGATTTAACACTTTCTGCCGGTGGATCAAACTTTCAAAACTTAATTGACTCAAGAGCTAGGCTTGGGAATAGGGTACAGACAATCCGCGATGCGTTTGCAACCAGTCGGCAGTCAGAAATGATTGATGTCGCTCCTGGTGGGTCTCTTTTCGCCGCTTCCAAAGCAAAAAGTCTTTTGCAGTTAAAGCGTTCAATTGAGACAGCAATCGGATCGGGTAATGATCAAAATGTTGGATCAAGTTCTACCGCGGCGAAGCTCTGTGGGCTCGGGATTTGGTCAGATCCGACAGCGACCGGAAATACTTTCGATACAAGTGCTAAACAAGCATTTCGTGCAGTAAGTGGTTCTCGTGTAAGCCTTGCATCCTTGACAGAATCCGCTTTCCGTGGACTCCTTCAAGCTGTTTACACTGCTTCCGGTTCCAAAGGAAATCTGAATCTTTTTGCCGGTCCCGCGGTTATGAACAAGATCACAGACTATACCCGTTCAACTACAACTAACGGAAACTTTAGTTTTGACCAGGATGTTAGTGGTAAGGTCTTAGTTCGTTCAATTCTGACCTACATTTCCGATTACGGCCAAATTAATATCATCCCTGATTTATTTTTGGGTCGTGTGGATGGATCACCTAGTGGGACTGACACCGCAGAGGGTACAGTAAACACAGATCGTGGATATATTATTCCAAGTGATGACACTGTTTCATTAAAGTTCTTGGAAGGTATTACAATTCAGGATCTCCCCGACAACGGTGCCGGAAAACGCGCATTCTCTGAGGCAATGTTGACTTTGAGGGTAGGAAATCCACGCGCTTTGGGTTCAATAGTTTAACTTGGTTTATTAGTGTTATTTGGGGAGGCCGGTTGGAAAGTGGCCGGCCTCCCTTTTTTCTTTAAAATATGAGTCTCAATATCATAGTAAAAGGCGGAAAAAGAAGCGGTGGAATGTCGGGTGAAGAGATGGCCCACTACTTATCAAAAAAAGTTGAACGGGATGCCGAGCGAGAAAAAGCTGGGTATAGTAAGCGAGCAATCGCCGCCCGAAAGAATGCCGAGAAACTTGGTGGAGGAAAAGATTTCCGCTTAGTTTCTGCCATCGATGCGACTACCTTTTTGAGACATGAGATTCAAAACAAGGGCTGTATGTCTGATTCAGAATATCGCCGAGACTTCGCAAAAGCCAACCCCGAAACAGTAATCGGAAGTTGAGAACTGTAACCTACACCGAGCTTAAAAATCGATTCACTTCGGCTATCGGGGTGGATACTTTATTATCGGTTGAAGAAACAGCATTCAAGAACTCGTTAAACGACCGAGTAAAGGGAGCATGGACCCGCGCACAATGGCCCGAGTTAATGACAGTAGTAGAGAAATCTGTTGCCGCTGTCACCTCGCCAATCGTGGCAGACAAAGCGGTTCAAATAGACAACGATGCAAATCTGATGGATGTGTTTTCGGTCTTCGATAAAAATCCATTATCGGATCGAACAGCATTCAAATTGGATTACAATTTAATCAATGGGTATTTAGTATTACCCGCCAATTCGTCTCAAAGTTCAGTCTTTGTGATGGGCAACCAGGTAACTCCCTCGAGTTATGGTGAGACGGGAGATCCCGATCTGCCAAGATTCTTGGAGAGGTACTTATTATTAGCAACCATTGCAGACTGGTACAAATCAGACGGCCAGTTGGAAAAAAGCATCCAGCAAGAACAAATGGCGGAAGAAACCTTGGCACTCGAAATCGACCGAGTCGAACGCCTTGAAGGAATGAATAAAATTTCGGTCAACACATATCCGAGCTACAGCTTCGGAGTTAACATTTTAACAACAGTATAAAATTATGGGATTATCAGGAGTAAATATTCTAAATGCAATGGGAGCCGGCGGAAGCCTTTACGCTAACGATACAGCGGTTCACACTGGCACATTCACATCGATCCAATTCACCGAGGACTCAGTTCTTTCGGCATACACTGGTAAAGTAGAAAATGTATCCGCTCTGATTTCGGACGGAACTACATTTTCGCAAGGCCAGGTAATTTATGGCGAATGCTCGAGCTTCACTTTAGCAAGTGGAGCCTGTTTAGCCTACAAATCCTAATGCCTTTTAACTGTCTAGGACTCTTAGTTGGGGACACCGATGCGGATAGTGCAGTCGGACCGCCCATAGATGGTTCATTGAGGGCAGAAAACGGGGCTTTTTTAAACACGGAAGACGGGAGCATTTTAGCTTTTGATTAAAAACTATGAATAAGAAAATTTCAGCATTAACAGCACTTGGGGCAACTCCAGCAGTCGGCGATATCATCCCAATCACGGATATCTCGGACACCACAGGTTCAGCACAAGGTACAACTAAAAAGGTAACAGTCGCGAACCTGGTAGCGGCCGCTCCACAGGGCGATCTACTCGCATCCAATAATTTATCCGATGTTGCGAATGCCGAAACAAGTAGGACGAATTTAGGGTTAGGCACAGCAGCTACTACTGCAAGTACAGACTATGCAACAGCTTTTTATAATATAGTTACTAAAACAGCTAATTATACTTTAACAAATGCCGAGAATGGAAAAGTAATATTTTGCAACTCAAGTAGTCGAATTGACATTACAGTTCCATCGGGACTTACGAGTGGATTTAATTGCCGAGTGGTTCAAGGTGGTGCTGGTCAAGTCAGATTTTTGACAAGTGGCACAACTGTAAATGGATATACAAGCGGTTCAAACACACCAAACGCAAGTATCGGGCAACATGGGGTCGTGGATTTAGTACCAACAGGAACTAATGTTTATAGTTTAACAGGGGATATTGATTATCTATCTGTTTTTTCTAATACTTATTCTAATAGCTTTGATGGTACAAATGACTACATGGGTTCATTACCTATCGACAGGTTAGGCGGTGCAACATGGGCAACTACAACCCCTGTATCGCAAAGTGCTTGGGTTAAAGTTAATACATTTGCGATTAATGATGCAGTGTTTGGTATCGGTAAATATAATAATGATGGTACATTCAACGCAAGCTTTGCGGGAGGAAACTCAGGCATACATATGTCAACAACTGGTTTTTACCTTTGGTTATCTGGAACTCAAAGTCATTTCACAGGAACTTTTAACACAGGTGTTTGGTATCACATCGCTTGGACTTGGGATGGGACTGATGTAAAAACTTATGTTAACGGGGCAGCAAATGTAACAAGCACCGACACATCTAATGGATATGCCACAAGATTTAGCATATGGGCTGGAGGAGGCGGTAGATGGAACGGATTTAGTGATTGCTTGGTCGATGAACTCGCTACTTGGGACTCAGCTTTAACTAGTGGGAATATATCTACTATATATAATAGTGGCACTCCAGGAGATATAACATCTTTATCTCCACTTGTTTGGTATCGCATGGGAGACGGAACTGAAGCAGGTAGTGGAACAGACATATATGATATGAGTGGAAATTCTAGAGCTAATGCAATACTTATAAACGGCCCAACCTTCTCAACCGATGTACCTTAATAAATTATGAGCAGAAAATATGTAATAATAAATGCGGATGAAGTAGACTCCGTTGATTTTAGTCAAGTGGATGAGACAGGTGAAAACACGCTAAGATATAATATCAATCCAGCTAACACGAAAACTTTTGTCAAATTTGATGGAGATACAACACCTTCATTCTTGGATGGCAAAACACAATATACTCACTCCGAAATACTTACTATCTTAGCAACTGACGAATGGACTGACCCTAATCCTCCTGGCGAGTAATGGCAACTGAAGTCGGAGAGAATGTACAGGTCAAAGCAAACTTGGCATTTATGGCGAAAGTTATCGCCATTGTTGGCACTTGTGTTTGGGGCTACTCCGTCATTTGGAACAAGATTAACGAACTCGATAATAGCTTGGGGAGAGTGCAACACGAAGGAACTCTGTTGGGTGATTTATCTGCAAGAATGATGCACCTGGAAAAATTTGCAGAACAAGCAAAAGCGGATCTTGATCATTTAGTCGAGATGCAAGACGCACCTATCACCTCTGACTTTCAACAGTTTGAGAGACTAAACTATTTAGAAAAAGAGTTGGATCGACTTCGCAACAGAGTGGAAAAGTGAAATGGAAGTTACACACTATATGTTCGCTGGCCTTGGGGTTGCACTATCCATCCTCGCATTCTTCATCAAGCGTAACAAATGGGAGATTGACGACATGAAGGATCGAGTTCGACAATTAGAAATATCTCATGCCGGACAGATTAAGGACATTAATCATCTGACCAAAGTCTGCGAAGATCGAAGGGAAGATATAAAAAAGTTATTCGAGAAGATGGAGGCTAAATGAAATGGGAGAACTTATTGCCATGTTCCTTACCGGTGGAGGCAGTACAGCAATGGGTGCGATCCTTAAAGGCGTTTTTGGTATGGTCTTTGAAGGCCGCAAGCAAAAGCATGACATGGAGATGGCAAGGGAGAGTAGGGGGAATGAAAACTTTCTCCGTCTCCAAGAGCAAATTGCAAACTCAGGACAGGCAGAAACGGCCTCGAAGACGAGAAAATTATTGGCGACTATTGGGGTTAGTTCCATGTGTGCTTGTATTGTCCTGTGTACGCTCTTCCCCACCCAGGAATTGGTCACTTTTACCAACGCAAACGGCGAAGGTAGAACAGAGTTCCTCTTCGGCCTTGTCTCATGGCCAGCAAGTCAAAAGCCGATCACCATTTCTACTGGACACATCAGCCTTATGGGAAACCTCACCATCCTTCCCTGTATTTTGGGATTCTATTTCGGGCCATCGCCCCGCAGATAATGATTGATCGAGCATCAGTTTTAGGAATGTCAGGCACAGCGGCCACCTTCGGCCTGTCAACCTTTGACTCGGCAATCGGGATAGTGGTAGGTCTAGTCACCCTAGTATATATGTCGCTCAAACTTTACCAGGAGTTAAAAAAGAAATGAGCAGATATCGTTCATACGGCAAACTAGACGATCCATTCGTGACAGAAGGGGATACTTTCTTTTTGCGGATGAATGCCCGATTGCGGCCTAACCAGCTAAAGCCCGGTGAAGTTGCATTGTCGAAAAATGGTCGGATGAATAAGGACGGAACTTGGCAAACTCGCAAAGGGTTATCCACTCTGTTTGGATCGATTACATCGGGGACAAATGCGATCCGATTGCCTTACATAATTTTGTCGGCTCAAAGGCAGAGCAATGTGGTAACCTTAATATTAAGCACCACACCTTCACTTTCTTTCATACCTGGAGAAGATTTTCATATTGCTGACCTCGATGCATCGGTCGATGGAACTCGCACTTTAGCATCGGTCAATTTTACGACTAAGACTTTAACTTTCGCCAACAGCGGAGCGGATACTACTTTTACGATTAATGGTGAGAATGTGGGAAATACTTCAGTCGTATCGACTGGCACATCCATCGGTACAACTTTAAATTTTACCCTAAACGACAACGGGGTAAACGAAGTATTCGGATCGGCAGTCTTTTCCGATGCCACATCGAATAATGACGATTATATTTTTACCGCCACAGATACAACTTGTATCATTCTGCGTCTGAAAGATTCTGCACTTTTTAAGTGTCGGTATGAAGCGGGAGGAGAGTCTGTTGATGGACCGGTACAAATGACTCAGGGACTCGGGAAGATGTATATCTTTCGTACTCGTCAAACAACTCTCGAGGCCAGCCCCGAGGTTCAGCGAGTGGATATCACATCGGCTTCCCAAAGTGGGCAGACGATAACGGTAAACGCCACGGCACATGGCCGCTCTGCTAATGATTATGTTACTTTAACTGGTCTAGGGAATTGGACCAATAATCCAAATGACTGCTATCAGATTGAGACTGCATCGACAAATCAGTTCACCGTCAAAATGGCAACCAGCCAAACTACAACTTTTAATGTTTCCGGTGCACAGGTGGAATTTTTCTTAGACTTCACGAAAGTGGCAAATGGGACTTATACCGCACCGGTTTATCTTACCGACACTGCCGCAGTGGCACAGGATGGAGTGGTAACGATGGATATCACTTCTCACGGACTATCTGCTGGGGATGACTTAACTATTCAGTCGGGGACTAGTCCATTCGACCTGTTCGCTGACCAAAAAGTCAGAGTTACGGGAGCGCCTACAGCCAATCAATTTACATTTAACTTAGAAGTCGCAAATGTATCCCTCGGAGATTCCAAGACTTTAACAGTCAATAAACCTCTTGCAGTCGGAAAAGGCTACATCCACCAACCCGCCGCACCTTGGGGAGTGGTTCACGAACGAAGACTTTGGATGCCTTACTGGTACACCTCGGAAACCAATCCAACGGACCGAGGAATTAGAGATGAAATCGTAGCATCTGATATAATGGATTTCGATACTGTGGATGTAATCGGGAATCAGTTCAGACCGTCCGCCGGACAAAGTGATTACTTGGTCCAGCTTACTCCATTTACAAAAGATTCTCTCGTAGTATTTAATCGAAAATCGATCCATCTGATGAGTGGGATAAGCGGATCTCTTGCCGATGTTTCCACTAATGTGGTAACTACTGAAATTGGATGCTCGGCAAGAAAGTCTGTTGTCCAAGTGGCTAATCAAATAATGTTTTTATCGGACCAAGGGCTTTACGCGGTTACTTTCATTGATGAGTATAATTTACGAGGCACAGGGATGCCGATTTCCGAAACCATCCAGCCATTTATCGACCGAATAAACCAAGACTATGTTCATCTAAGCTGTGCAGTTTATTTTGATAATAAATATTGGATCGCCTTGCCATTAGACATTGTTCCTGGGAGCGGAGATGCGACTAAGCTTAACACTATAATCGTGTACAGCTTCCTTAATGGAGGCTTTGAAAGCATTGACACAGTTAACTCAACCGAGTTTGCAATTAGAGAATTAATAGTCGGGAAGGAAGGTTCGCAGAATGCTTTATATCTGACTACTGAAGAAGGAGGCATCCACAAAGTCGATGGAGCGGAAGGTGGGGATGTGGTAAGCATGGCTGCCGGCCAGGCGATCCCCGAGACCATTGCAGTAGTTTCTCAATGCACAACTCGCCAATATGATGCGGATACTGCTGATAGAAAAATGTTCGCCCGATCCGAGCTACATATTAAAAGCTCAGACGAAGGGCTTTCCGATGGTGATATTAGTTTTATAACTGAAGATCCCGACTCCACAACATCGGCCACATCAATCTCAACTTTACTCGGTAGCACATTACCGGCAAGCGAAGATTCCTCCATACGATTGGGCGTAAGGAAAAGAGGATTTGGAATACAGACAGACTTTAAGCCCACAGCGGGCAGACCATTTTTAAGGGCAGTTAAAATCGATGCCCGAGTAACCGACAGAAGCACGACATCTATTTCATAGGAGAAAAATTATGGCAGTATTATCAACAGGACAAAGTTTTGCGAGTGGTGACCAAGTAACCGCTCAGAAATTAAACGACATAATTGGTCAAGCGACTTTTACTTCGGCGGCAGATACGACTGATAATTCGACCCTTACTTTAGGTTCGAGTAAATTAAAAGTAAAAGATGCCGGAATCACATCGACTCAACTTGCAACAGATGCAGTAATTACTGCAAAGATTCAGGACGGAGCGGTAACAGCCGCAAAACTCGATGCGGGTGCAGTTAGTGTACTTATGCCGAGCGGTTCGCTCATGCCATATGCTGGGGCATCCGCTCCGACAGGGTTCTTACTCTGTGATGGTGCGGCAATTTCAAGGACAACTTATTCAGCTTTATTCGCTTTAGTCGGTACAACTTACGGAGCGGGGGATGGTTCAACGACTTTTAATATCCCCGATCTTCGTGGTCGAGTAATTGCCGGACAAGATGATATGGGGGGTTCTTCCGCCAATCGATTAACCGGGCTAACTGGCGGAGTCGATGGAGATGTTTTAGGGGGTTCAGGCGGTACAGAAACGCATACTCTGACTTCCTCAGAAATGGAACACACAAACTCGACTCCCACTATTTCACACGCTGTTGATGGTGGAACTGGCGGAATAACTGCACCATTCAGTTCTAGTACAAATGGCATTAATACTTCTTCGGCCAGCCCACACAACAATGTCCAGCCCACCATCATTTTAAATTACATAATAAAGACTTAATATGGAATTCATAAAAAAATTAATCGGCCCTTCAAAAGAGGAAATAGCAGAAGAGGCAGAAAAAAGACTTCAAGGCGTTCGAGATGCCCAAATTTCCCCGACTCAAGTTTTAAAGGCAAAAGATCCACTTCACCCAACCTATGGGGATACCCATGTAATGATGTTGAGGCGTGGAAACCCTACTAGCTTTCCGGATACCGACCCCGACCATTTTAATTCCGACATTTCACAGGACCAGGTAATAAAATATTTAGCCGAACAATCCCCATCGGGCGAATCTTTAGCTTACATTAATCCCATTGAGCGTGAACTTTTAATGCTGTCCGGTGCATCAGGAAAAATGACAAAAGATGGAGTGGTTTCATATGCCCCCGAAGATCCGCTCAAACAGGCGGCCATGCTTCTTAATACTGCCGCTCCCGAAGGTGAAGAATTAGCGTACATTAATCAAGAAGAGGCACAAATGCTTAAAGATGCGGGTGGAGCGGGTAAACCGGTCAACTCTTCGGGAGTTCCTTCATTTTTCTTACAGAAACTCTTTGGGGGTGGAAAAGCTCCCCCTCCCTTGCCCGAATTTAATGTCGGAAAATCTGCCCGAGATTATGTTGGAGCAATGGCCGACTCGGGACTTCAAGACCAGCTTCTAGGAGTTCGCCAACAGTACGACCCACAGTATCAAGATTTACAGATGGGACTCGCTAAACGAGCCGCCGATCCGATGGCCAGCCTGGCAGAATCAAATGCCATGCGGTCACAGGACTTTGGTGCGAGGATGGCGGAAAGACAGGCTGGATCGGATATCAGTATGCTAGGTCGATTTGGGGCAGACATGAACCAAGCCTATCGTGCATCCGATCCGCTCATGCAAGCTCGTACAAACCAAGCTAATCAGCTTGCGGAACAGGCTTTCAATGAGGCACAAATGACTGACCTATCGCCCGAAATGAGAAGGCGAGCTACTCAGTCCGCCCGTGAAGGATTAGTCGCACGGGGTAGGGGAATGGATAATGCGGGCATTGCCGCTGAAGCCATGAGCCGAGAAGATTATTTAAGAGATATTATTGGGCAAAATCGCCAACAAGCACAAAGCCTCGGATCTTATGCCGCTGGATTAAACAGGCAGACAGCAGTCGATCCATTGGCTATGCTTCGAGGCGGACAGAATTATACGGCCCAAGGATTTGGGGAAAGGTCCGCATTGTTTGGATTGCCACAGGAATCTGCCACTCGGATTAATCCCGATGCTGGTGTTAATATTGGTATGCAAGCATACGCAAATAAGGCGAATTACGATGCGGCGAACTATGCCGCCCGAGAAAATGCGGCTAGTGGAATGGCACAGGGATTATTTGGAGCAATTGGAACATTAGGCGGTGGCTACCTAAGTAGAGGATAAAATTATGGCAATAGGAGATACAGTTCAAGCGGGCTTAATGAGAATCGACACCTCGGCTTATGAAAGGGCGGGACAGGCGAATGCGAATGCAAATATGGCATTCGGTAATGCTCTTAACCAGGTCGCCAAAGGATTCATTGAGGGACAGGAGAAAAAAGCACGGGCAGAAGAAATGACGGGCTATCTGATGAACCAGGGAGTCTCCGAAAAAGATGCCAAAGCAATCGCCAAGAATCCATTTCTGCAAAAAGAATATCAGCGGAAAAAGGCAACCGAGGCTCAAATGCAAATGGAAGGCAACCGCCTTCAAATGGAAGCCCAAAAATTAGCCGCCCAACAAAAACAATCTTCCGATCAAGCATTCCAAAAGAATCGTGAGATGGATATGAAAGAGGAATTATTCAGTACTCAACAGGATAAGATTCGAGAGGCGGAAGAAAATGAGATGGGAATGGCGGAGGCCCTATTAGCTGAAACAACTGACCCAGCAGTCTTAGAAGATTATAACCAAGCACAGCCTGGTCTATTTGCTTTAGGCGGTGACCAAGGTGCAAGGAATCGATTTTTAGAATTTCAAAGGGATGAAGCTCCCAAAGTATTGGGCGGAGAACTTGGCTCATCTGATTTTGGTAGGTATGCAAGGGAGCAAAATCTTGATCCTGTGCTTGCTAAGAATCGATTTATGGATTTGCAGAAGGCTGAGCAAGCAGTAGCCAAAGAAAATACCGGCAAGCTTGGAGATCAATTTTCATCAAGAGTGGGAGCATTACAGCCCTACTACTTTAGCGAGTCTGATGCCGCAAATGCTGTAAGCGCAGAAGCAACAAAGCTAGGTATAAATCTTAATAAAGACCAATTGGCTCAAGCGGTATCTAAGCAAAAAGTCATACCGACTAAAGATTTAAGATCAGCCGCAGACACTCGATTTAGTAAATTAAATCTTGATGAACCAAGGACAGTTTTGGAGGCCGCAGACGATTTGGAGGCATTTTTGACAGAAGGAAACCCTTTATCTTCATCGGTAGCGAAAGAAAAATTAGCTAGGATGGTACAGCCTCAAGGCATACTTACTGAGGATGATTTGAAAAGGATGGGCGGCTCTCAAGCATTTATAGATAGATTTCAATCGTTTATAGAACAACAAAAGACGGGAACTTTAGACCCTAAGCTAAAGAAGTATCTAAAAGAGACTACCGCAGTATTTAGAAAACGCGCCCAAGAGGTATTAATGGAAAAAACTGATTATACTGTAAAATCACTTGCAAAAAACTTTGAGATTACGCCCGAAGAGGTGAGAAAATATACTCAGTTCGGCGGCATAATGTACGGATTTGATCAACCTGATAACCAAGGCACGGGATCAGGGCAACCCCCTCAAGTCCCAAGTGTACCCCAAGCAAGGACATTACCAGGTGGCGGTATATTCACACCGATTGCTCAGTAATGGCTAAGTACGAAATTAGTCACCCCGAGCTACCACAGGTCCGAGGGATACTAGAATTAAAGGATGGCGAGGAACCATCCGATCAGCATTTTTGGGAAGCGGCTAAGACGATGGTGCGGCCATATGGTGCATCGCAATTATCAGACGAAGCTAAAATATCCGCCTATCGGAATGGATTCTTTGATACTCCGTCCGGTCCGATACTAGATGTGGATGATGACCCTGAGACAATTCAAGATGAGAAATCACCTGGTTTACTTTCTACCCTTGGGGGGATGGTAAGAAACTTAGGTACACGAATTGACCCACTAACCTCGCCATACTCAAAAGTCCTTCAGTTAGATGATGAAGCAGTATCCTACGATAAAACAGAAAATATAGAGCAATTTAGGGAAGCGGGAAAAAGACTTTTTGGGTTACTAGATAACCAAGAAAGTTTAGGCGATTTAGGATTCGACCCAATCTCCGAAGCACTCAAGCAGACAGGGATGCCATTTTACCAAAAAAATAAAGATGCCCGTGGCCGAGTAAAAGCCGCCGCAATGGATTACGCATCTGACAATATAAAATCATCTGTCGGAATGGGTACAGCTAGGGCATGGAAGACACCTGAGTTTTTACTTCGGGGCGGAGCCGCATTATCAAATTATTTAACTTTAGACGAAGAGGATGACGGAGAAGTCCTTAGCTATGTAAATAGTTTAATAGGATTTGATAAGGTAAATTACGAGTATGAAACTGCCGCCGAGTTTGCCGCATGGGTGATGGATAATCCTGTCGATGCATTAAAAGGAACAGTGGGAATAGAACCCGAATCGATGACATTCGACTCCCAACTTGAACAGGATCTCCGTTCGGACTTCCAAGTACCAAGTGAGGGTATTGGATTAGCTTTTGAAGTTGTTGGAGATCCGCTTAATGCGGCTGGCGGCACTCTAGCTAAAGGAGTGACCGCACCAATGAGAATTGGGTTGAAGGGCAGAATGCTTAAAACGATAAAAGATGTCCAACAGAAAACAATCGAACTTACAAAGTATCAAAATATACTAAGTAAATTGCCTGAAGATGCTCTAGTCCGAGGTAGAGTAGTCCAACAGGCTGATCGGGTGGCTAGTGAACTAGCAGAACAGCAAAAGGTTTTACAGAAGTATGGAAGCAATTCGCTTCACCTTCGTTTGATGGGTAAAGCCTCACCCGAAACTCTCGGCAAGGTGGCAATGGAAACATTTGACCAGTCAACCGATGCCGGAAAGATGGGCATGGGATTAGTCCAGGAGGCAACAAAAGCAACCGACAAGATGAGCAAACTCCGAAGAGTTGCGAACACTGCGGCCAAGCTCAATCCTGAGATTGCCGGTGCTAGTGTTGGTGCATTAGTAGCGGGACCAGTTGGTGCGGCTGTTGGTGCATCATTACCGACTATCGCAAAGATTGGTAGGTTCTTATCTTCTATGACCGAAAATAGCGCTATCCGCTATATAATAAACGCTGAACGGCAAGCTGGGAGAGAAGTGACTATCGAATCAGCCCGCCAAAGGTATAAAAACTTTAAGAATTTAAGTGGTACAGCATTGGGTTTGGGTTCAGCGGCTGGATTTTCGTTTGACCAAGATGCATTAGGTGGCGGTGCGGCTGTGGCGGCACTAGCAACATTTATTGGGCCAAAAGCATTAAGTTTATATGATAACATTGCAAGAGATGCCCGAGTAGTCGGATCAGAACTTACCCTCGCAAGGACAGGTGATCATACGCCATTTTTCCGAAGACTTTCTATGCTCCCAACTCCTGACCAAGGACTGGCGGGGGCAACGATGGATAAATTTAATATCCTAATGAAACCGAGTCCCGAGGGATTAGTTAGTAGAGCAAAAGATGCAATTGCTCAAGGGGGTAGGGCATCAGCAAAAGAGGTAAACCCATCGGCACAACCTTTTAGAGTTGGACCAGGTGGAGAGAAAATCGGGCAAGCCCCGACCATATCAAATGCCACTCAGAAGGTTGCAAATTTCTTGGATAATGCCGGAGTGGTTGGGCGATTAGGTACACCACTCGAAACACTTGGCAGATTCGGCAAAGGGATGGCCGCCGGTGCAAGTCTACCCGCAACAATTGGCTTTGTCGCATCTGCGGGTCAGCCGAGTGGTGCGGTTGCCGGTGCAATCATGTCCGCACCCTTTACCGCATTAGGTGCGGGTGCTGGGATGTACGAAAATTATAAGACTAAAGGAGATCTCTACAGTAAACAGATTGGAGATATTCAATATTATCGTGAGCATTTAACGAAAAGCGAACAGGCGGAATTTGATGCCATGCCCGCTCACATCCGCACACAAATTGCTGGATACAGTTTATCGCATCCCGATGTGGTATTTAAACAGACAACCAAAGGGGAGGGTGGGTTTAATCCTGTAACGATGGAGGTTTCCTATAATCCAAATGGTTCGGGATACTTAAAAGGAACATTGGCACATGAGCTTACCCACTTCATGGAAGTACACGGACTTACTCCGATGGTTAATCGAATACTATTCGGGGACAAGGAGACTAAGACTGCTGGAGAGTTTGCATCCTACGATAAAGATGGAAATATTATTTATACTGATGAATTTATTGGGTATACTGACAAAGACGGCAATTATGTAGAAGGACTGCGAGACATCTACATGGATCGACTTCGCAAAGATGCATCTCTTGACCCCGAAGCGGTAGCCGCTTACGAATCCGATCCAACTAAAATAGGTAGAGAAATATTTGCCGACCAGGGAGCGGATTTCCTTTTAACCGGTAAGCGGGAAAAAGCACTCAACCAAGGACCAGCGGGCAAAGCCATACAGGCAACCATTGACGGAATAACTGGAGTGTCTTTCCTTCGTGACTTTCTCCTTAAATTAAATCAGCCACTCAATGCAGATGGCAAATTTATTACTTCGACTGATCTATTTAAGGGCAAACTCCGAAAGATACCCGAGTTACAGAATTTAATCGAAAAGTATTACAAAGATGTCCGAGGATTAAAGAAGGCAGAGATTGAAGGTTCTGAGTTTACCGATCCGAATACTGGAAAGACTCGCAAGACTGAAGGTAAGAAACCAATCGATGACGAATTTGAAACTCTTTACACAGTTGAAGATCAGAAGAACCCCAATGTGGTTGATAAATTAAACACGGGCGGAATCTATAAGACCGATCCACAAACTGGAGAGATTGAAAAAGATACACTCGGCAATCCGATCCGCATGACAAAGGGTGAAGCTGATAAAGTATCTCAGGCCGCAGGAGATCATGCCGCAGATGTATTGCGGAAGAATGGAATTGATGTAGAAACCAACGACAAGGGTAGGCCATTCGCCAAGGACTTACCAGCACTCAGCGAGGCAGTTATTGATCAACTCGCTAAAGGACCAATCCATCCAAGACAAATAGCCGCCTTGCGTGAAATCTCCCGAGCATTAAGACAGGGAGATGGAGAAAGGGCGGGTATGCTCATCGGATACTATTCCGCCACACAGGGCAGAAAACCCAAGGCCGTACCATTTGCAGTTCGTACAACAATGCCTTACGGATTTGAGCTTACCGCACAGGGTAACATCCTCGTCCGCCTTCACGATGTCGATCAGATACAGAAAAACTTACAATTTTTAAAGGGCGAAAGACAGCCAAAGAAATTACCTGACGAATTAATCGGGATGTACGATGAATTATTTGGGAACGACAATGCCGTTTGGGACGCATTTTCACTTTATAGGCAGAATACGGCCAACGGCATTGACGGCAGAACAGGACTAGATGCCGATCCTGTCATCGCAAATAAGAAGTTGAACTTCCTAAATGCATTGCATGGTGGAATTACCAAGTCTCAAGTCGCTATGAATCCAGTGCTAGATGCAATCGGATATAATATGGCGGCTATTAATAAAAAGCATAACCCATTTGGTCCAGCCACAAAGACATTCCGATTAGATCGAGTATTTAATGCGGAACGATCAGGAAAAGCATCACCTGTAAACGAGCAAAGAGTTATTAATTTAATGTCACCCGAGGCTCAGAAACTTTATACTCCCGCCTACCACGGCACACCGCACACCTTTTCAGCCGAGCCAGGAGCACCCTTCGGCAGATTCAGAACATCGGCCATCGGTACTGGCGAGGGTGCGCAAGCCTATGGGCATGGGCTTTACTTTGCGGGGAAAAAGGAAGTGGCGGAGCATTATCGACAAAATGTGAAAGATATGAAGGGCCTAAAAGAACTAGAGGCAAGACTTGAGGGTATGCGAGAGGAAATTGCAGATTTGAGAATAAAATCGAAGTATTTTAAAGATAAAGATTCAGTAAAATCTAAAAAGTTACTCAAACAAGCAGACGATTTAACTAAAGAAAGCAGAGAATTAACTCTTAAACATAATAAAAAATTTACTGAACCTGGCTCCCTCTACAAAGTCGAACTCGCCCCCAAGGAGAACGAGTATCTGCTATGGGATAAGCCTCTGTCCGAGCAACCCAAGGGAGTGAGGGAGAAGATTGAGCCTATAATTAAAAAGTTCGGACTTAACACAACTTTTCGAGGAAAAGGAGATAGTGGTGCAACTCATCCAAAATTTTGGAAGGACATTGAGGCAAAAGGTGATGTGATTTATGGCGAACTAGCGGGAAAATTAGGCAGTAAGCCTAAAAGCTCCGCCGCCCTAAAAGAAGCCGGCATACCAGGCATCAAATACCTCGATGGTTCATCCCGATCCAAAGGCGAGGGCGATTACAATTATGTAATCTTCGATGAAGCCGATGTCGCAATTACCGAAAAACTCTTCATGCCGGCCTCCGAGGCTGGTGCGGGGAAGGGGAAGGTGGCCGAGGCCGCAAAGCTATGGCAGGAGAAGGGTACGGATTCGCCATACTTTAAGAAGTGGTTCGGCAAGTCCAAGGTAGTCGATGAGAACGGCGAGCCGTTGGTGGTTTATCATGGGACTCCTGGCGGAGAGTTTAATACCTTTGATGCAAATAAAATTGGGAGAAGAGCGAAAGGTACTAATAACTTAGGCTTTTTCTTTGGGGACGAAATAAGAGCTGATTCCTATGCAAGGCATGGAAATATTATTGGCCGTATTATTCCGACCTATTTATCTTTGCAAAATCCATTAATACTGAAAGCACCAAAGTCTGATCCTAATAATGCAGTAAAACGATTTAGTCCAGAAATACGATTCGCTAATAAAAGCGGTCAGCATGATGGTGCTATTGTAATTGGTGAAGGTGGAGAAAAAATCCACATCGCCTTCTCCCCCGAACAAATCAAATCGGCCACAGGCAATCGGGGAACCTTCGATGCGGGGGAGAGGAATATAAACTATATGCCCTCAGACCCCAAAGCACCAACCCGCCAACCCGCCAATCGCATTACCCGCCAAGCACCCTCGATGCCTGGTAATCGCTTCATGGCCCCAACCGCAAGTGCCGGTGCTAAGTTATCCGAAAGATTTCGGTAATCTATTCCCGCTCAATTTCCTCGATGTAGAAATCTCCGACCTCTCGCATTAGCTTGGCTAGTAGGGCGGGGTCATTACCAGGAGGATCGATAAAGGTAGGGTCGAATGTTTCGCCATCTTCTGATTCTATCAGTTCAGCTACAAATTTTGGGCTGTGGAGGTGGACTACGAATGTTCGATCCTCGGTATCGCCGATGATAAACTTTGGGAACTTTGCCTCGAATGAATTAGGATCGTTAACCATTCCCAATCAAATAACTGAAAGTCACATGAGTAAAGTATTAAAAATCCTCATATTTCTTTCGCTAACCCTTGCGTTAGAATAGTTCCATTTTATAGCAATTTAGTCCTTGCATGGCTGAATGCGGTACAATATTGTACGCAACCACTAGCGAAAGGATAAAATGAGAAAAGGAACTAAAAAATGGATAAACGACTTAGCGGCTACATTATACTACAAGGGTGAGACTCGTAAGTGCTTTGCGCAAGATTTTAGGCATATGAGACTTAAACTTCCAGAAGCGGTCCATCGGAAGTGGAAATTATGGTGTAATATGAATAGTGACAGTTTAGCTCAAGTAAGTAATAATGAGTGGCATGGACATACTATTTGTGCAACTGGCGAACGCATTCAATATGTCATCATTGATAGGAAGGACAAGGTCAAAGAGGCGGCTAGGCTATTGGGCCAAGTTGGTGGCCAGGCTGGATATGGTAAGAAAAAAGTTCGAGGCGATTCAAATTATTACCGCTTACTTCGAGCTAAAAGAACGATAAAAGAATCAAATAAAAATAGGAAAAAATGAATATTAACAGCCTATATGTGTACAAATTCAAACTAATTTAAACTTTTTTAAACTTTTTATTGACATGATATTATTTTTTTATTTTAAGAAGAAAGTTAACCCAGTGGATGGGTTGAAGTTGCTCTTTAAAATTCTTAATAAGTACCGGCTGGCGAAGGTTTTGTTTCGCCCTATATGCATTACGGGCCTATTTCAACAAAAAAAGTTAGTAAGTAGACCTTAGATTTTTTCCAGCCGGTTTTAACATTACCGGCAAAATGGAAAAACTACTAAACCAATATCACAGTCTATTCCTCACTAAATGTGAGGTCAAAGAAATATTCAGATTAAAGTCTGATAAAGCTCTCAATGCTTTTAAGCGAGAGTTCGGCATTCGTAAAAGAGGCCAGCATTATTTGGCTTCCGATGTCCGAAAAGTAATCGCCATCTTTAGCGAGGAGGCCGCATGAAGGTCACCAT
>Ga0208149_1000080_pt1 | contig 37254 bp, 14 predicted proteins | sample DEB08_DNA_15_FD_184533 | JGI IMG/M metagenome (GOLD analysis project Ga0208149, IMG submission 184533) | Aqueous microbial communities from the Delaware River and Bay under freshwater to marine salinity gradient to study organic matter... | ecosystem: Environmental > Aquatic > Marine > Coastal ... | reverse complement strand
GATGGGCTACGAAGCAAAAAGAACAGGGCAAGGGCATATATGGAGTAAAAGCCGTGGCTATGAAGGATATTTACAAACTAACGTTTATTAAGACATGACACTAAATGAGATAGCATACAATATCTTGAACTTGGCGAGAGGTGGTAGATCGAGTAACAACGATCACATATCATTAGACCAAATCAAGTTTAATGTAAAGTATTACAGAGCGATGTTAATCCGCAGGGATTTTACACGCAATGGAATAATTACACGGCACCTGGAGCAAGACTTAGGCTGCATTGAATTACAAAAAGTAGATGCATCTAAGTGCTGTAACTTGCCGGTAGACTGTGCTGTCTATAGAAGCAAAGTAAAAATTCCTAGAACAGTTAGGTTTAGTTTTAAAGACGCTATTACGCACGTAGGTGATGTAACTGGGTTAGCTACAATTCCAATGGTAGAGCCTCATATGGTAGAATATTTACCGTACGATAAATACACAAAGCAACAGAAGAAAGCGTATATGATTGAAGACTATCTTTACATATACAATGGAGACGGTTTAAAATTCATTAACGTGAGAGGCGTTTTTGAAGATCCTGAAGAGGTTGCGCTGTTTGATTGCGATGGGTCAGATTGTTATGATGACGACTCAGAATTTCCAATACCAATGGATATGGTCCAGATTATTACGCAGGGATTAATGAGTGGAGAGCTTATGATGCTAGCTACTTCAGTAAACGATACTACTAACGATACAATGCAGGATCAAGGAAGACCTGCATCTGAATAACTAGTTATGGGAGGAAAGAAATTAATTAGAAGAGCAGATGGCTCTTACTCTCCAAGAGGTCTTTGGGACAACATTAGAGCAAACAGAGGTAGCGGTAAAAAGCCTACTAAGGAGATGCTTGAACAAGAAAGTAAAATTAAAAATTCACAAAAAATGGGCGGTAAAAGAAAACTTATGAAACCGGGAGGTTTCCCTGATTTAAGCGGAGACGGCAAGATTACCAAAAAAGACATCCTAATGGGTAGAGGTGTTATTGGTAAAGGCAAAAAGAAAAAAAAATACGGTGGCAAAAACCCCAAAGAGAAAATGATGGGTGTAAAGCAGCCTAAAGCTATGTACGAGAAAGGTGGATTCTTATCAGAGCCTAGCGTATTTGATTTAGATAACGATTAGTGAATCACACTATATCTAACATATATGAACACTACAAAGAGGACAAGGGTGACATACCTAAGTCTCTCTTTGTAGATATATGTGCAGAGTTTAACATGGGCATTATAGACTATTTGCTAGAAGGCAAAGAGTTTAACATGGGGTACAATCTTTCTACTTTGTCTATCGTACGTAAGGAGAGAGACCCTAGAAACCCAAGAGTAGACTGGGGAGAGTCTAACAAGTACAAAGCTGAATTGCTGGCTGAAGGCAAAGAGCTGTACAACAACGAAACCGGTGAAGGTGCCAAATGGCACATTTACTATACAGACAGTGAGTACTTAAAATACTATTGGCGCAAAGGCAAGTGTAGAGTGAAGAACAAATCCGTATATAGATTCGATGCTACAAGAGGCGTAAAAGGTAACAAGGGTAAGCTAATACAACTTATGAAAGAAGATGACTTAGCATATCTTAAATTTAGAAAGGACTAATGGCAATTTACAAGGAAATATCAAGCAAGGTGATTATTAGAAAAGTCATGCGCGACTTGAAACCTAATCATGCAAACTGGATAGACGATGCAGTAGAATGGATTGGTGAGGCTTTAGAGCACATAGGGGCAGCTACGCAGCTCAAACAAAAGCAGTGTGTTCTAGACATAGTAGACCACAAAGCTTTACTGCCGTCTGACTTATACTACATCAACCAGGTAGCTATAAACAATTCTGTGGCCCCAAACAAAGCTACGGAGCTTGACGCAATTACAAAGCAAGTAAAAGAACTTACAGCTGATATTTCTGAGTACAACAAGAATGTTGAAGATGCTGTAGCTAATTCTAGTCTTAGCGCTGAAGATTTAGAAAAATACGATACGCAATACAAGTCAAATGTACTTGAGCTCAGAGAGCTTACTAGTAGGATAGTCGTTTTAGAGGGGATATATTTTAGGAACAGTGCTGCACTAGAGCCATTGTCTTATGGTGCAAGCACGTTCCATGCTAGTATGCACTGTGAAGGATGCTCTAACGAAATGTCGCAGCACAAAGAAAGCTACATAATTGACAACGATTACATTAAGACTTCTTTTAGATCTGGCAAAGTATGTATTAGCTACCAAGCGTTTGCAACTGATGCAGATTGCTACCCGCTAGTTCCGGATGATATAAGCTACAAAGAAGCTATGTTCTGGTACATATTTAAGCAGATGTTGCTAGGTGGATTTGCAAAACCAACAAATCCTATTGACTACAACTTTGCAGATCAGAAATGGAGATACTACTGCACGCAGGCGCGTAACGCAGCTAACTACCCTGACATCGATAGATACGAATCTTTCATGAACCAGTGGGTTAGATTAGTACCGGATATTAATAGACACGAAATGTTCTTCGAGGAACTAAACGATCGTGAGACCTTATATAGAGGATAATGGCTAAGTACGTAAAAGGGATAATAAAAGACACTGGTGCAATTGACCAGCCTGAGGGCAGCTACAGGTATGCCAAAAACGCTATTTTAAATAGGGTTAAAGGTGCTGTTATAAATGAGCACGGTAATATTGATATTGCAGATTTATTTGTAGAGAGGTTAGGTGTTGACATTCAAATAACTGTCATAGGTGCTATAGAAGTTACAGATGACCGCGTAGTATTTTTTGGTAGAGGATATGCTGTTAAATCATCTTTGATATTCGTTTTAAATCAGGACAATACGCAAGAACTAGTATTTGCTACAACTGATGTAAATACTGGAAATAACCCTTACTCACTTAACTTTAAAGAAGATTACCCAATTGAGGGTACCTACAAAATAGACCCTGACGGCAATCTTATTGTTTACTGGACGGACAACTACAATCCTCCAAGGACAATGAATATAACTAGGCAGCTAGCTACATTTACTGGTCCTAGACTTCTTAATGGGTATCTTGACATATACGGTGTAGATAGAAATACTACCCCTAATAAAAATTACATAGACAGGCTCAACCTGTTTCCACATTCTGGGCCGGTGCCTAGAATATCATTTGATAGTATTTCTAATGGTGGTGCTCTTAAGACTGGTGTATACTACCTATTCTTAGCTTACGTTGATAAAAACTTTACGCAGACCAATTATGTAACATATTCTTTAGGTGTGCCTATTGTAGAAGACGACGAGTCTGTACTACCAATAGAAAGATATGACGGGGCAGAAGCAGATAGCCAGACCGGTAAAGCTATTGTGTGGACGTTTAACAACTTAAATACAGATTACGAATATGTACGCCCTGTAGTAGTTGCTAGAATAGGAGATGCACAATTTGCATACAGATTAAACGATCTTGACATTACCGGTAGAGAAGGCAATGTTATATTCTCAGGATTAGAAGGCTATCAATCAGCGTCTGTAGAAGACGTACTGCTTGACACTGTAGCGTACGATACTGCAAAGACAATTACTCAGTTAGACGGTCGTATGTACTTAGGTAACCTAAAAGGCAGTAAAGACATAGGGTTCCAAAGATATGCTAATCATATAAAGCTTTCTGCAGTTACAGAAACCATTAAAAACTTTGATGCATTTAGGATAGACGACGAGATTTTAAACTACGGTAGATCTTTGTCTAACTCCCAATTTGAAGCAAATAGAGAAAACGGATTTAGAGGGATAAACAAATTAGCTTCTCCGTCTAATCTTAGAGGATACACTAGAGATGAAGTATATGCATTCTACATAGCTTTTATCCTTAACGATGGTAGTATGTCATATGCATATCATATTCCTGGAAGAGCTGACACAACAATTGATACAAATCAGATTAAAAAAGTAGGACCTGGAACAAGATTTAACGTAGAAACTTTACCAGAAGACCATTCTGTAGGCAATGTAGATAAAGATCTTGACGACTCTGCTGCAAATGGAAATGGTAAGCTATTTCATTTTTATGATACATCTGCTGCAACTGTATACAATACAGGCTATTGGGAAAATGCAAACGAGGTATACCCAGAAACAGACGATTACCAAGCGGTAGATGCTACGACAGGCTCAGCTACATCTTTACAAGGTACTCCTGTTAGGCACCACAAAATGCCTTCTAACGCTAACTCTGATTACTCATTTGTAAAAGAAAGCCGAGCAGTACGAACTGATGACGGGGGACAAACGACTTCTGTATATTACACAATATTTAGCGGGGATCAGGAGGGAGATTTTAAATATACTATGGACTGGGCAGATTTTGATAGCAATAAGAATGTAATACTGCCTAAAACTAATATAAATACAACAACACCTGCAAGCAGTTTATCTCCTACATTTTCTTTTAAAGATAGGATGGAAACCATTGAAACTAATGAAGGTATACCTATAGCAAACTGGAAAGATAGCACTCCCGCAACTGGAACAAAAGGTTATTTTATATGGAGTAAAGGTCCTAAATATATTGCACAAAAAGGGGGAAGCGAAGCTATCATTACTGATTCTGGAACTGAGTATTTAATAAACCAGCTTAATACTCCTATCCCAAATACTAATTTAGACAGAGTAACTGCACAAGTAAAGCAAATTGAAATTGCAATGTTTGTATGGCTTGAAAAAGACCTTAGCACAACTACTAAATTTGATATTGACAATGATGTTAGAGTTTTAGGAATTCAACTTAGTGATATTAAAATACCCTATGAACTTGCTCAGAAAATACAAGGGTTTAGAATTTACTACGCAGAGCGTAATCATTCAAATAGAAGAGTTTTAGGGCAAGATATTTTAAAAAATACAAGAGAGGGAACTCCGTGGAATGAGGCTGATGTGTCTGGGTGCGGTGTTTCAGGAATAGGCGCAACTGAAGCATACATATTATCTCCTGGAACATTGTTTGCCGGGCCTGTAAGCACTGCTACTTTTCATGACACTTACCTTTTAAATGGAAGACATAGCCTTGTACCTGCAACGCATACTACTTATGAATACGATGTTTCTTTTGAAGCGTATAGAGGAGCTGCAAAGTTTTATCCTGATGTAGAGCCTTTTGTTTTAGACAAAAGCGATGACGCAGTTCCCCCAGCTGTTTGTCAAGATCAAAATAGCTTTTCTTCATATTTTGTAGGTGTAGATTATTCTGCTGAATCTGAAACTGTTGTTCACTATCCTTTAAGAGAGAAGTGTAAAACTTATTTAAATGGTGATTCTATTTTTGATGGGACAGCTTTAGGGTTTGGTAAAAAAGTTTATAACTTAGGAGGAGAGTCTTCAATATTACTAGGGTTTAAGAACAATAGAAAACCTAGATACTCAGGTTGGCAGGATTTTACTGTACAAGGAGAAAATAGACCTAGTTGGGCAAAACTTCCCGTAGCTTCAACATCCCCGTTTTCGTATTCTAATAATACTAATAAACCAGTATTACAACTACACACATTGCATGCATTTAAAAATGACATGTACTTATCTTACGAGACTCAAGAGTTAGTATGGACTGGTTATGAAATCTTAGGAGATGAATTAGCAAATTTTATAGTTGGTGAAGATGGATCTCCTCCAAGCGATGCCTCTCCTTTTACTACAGATAAAATTTTTGGTGGAGATACGTTTATTGCGCGACAAGGCTACAGGATTACACACAGGCCTGAAATAGGTGCGCAATTCCCAAGAGATCACAAGGCTATTATTTATGCAATGTGTGAGTCTACAATGAATATAAACTTTAGACATGAAACCTCTAGTGAAAACTCATACTACCCAGGCAGTCCAGCAGGTAAGATACTAGGCCTTAAAGCTAATGAAGATCTTACGGCCCAAGGCAAGGTCTTGTATGAGAATCACTATTCTTTAGGACAGGCAGACATAAAGCCGCCGGTGCCATTCCCGTTAAGGGAAGCAGATCCTAAATCATTTAAGACTAGGATACAAAGATCTGCTAGAGTTGACAACAGTAGCTTGATAGACAACTACCGGGTATATTTAGCACTAGACTTTAAAGACTTGCCGCGCAATCGTGGAGAGCTGTGGAAGCTAGTCACATTTAACAACTTGCTGTACATGCACACAGAAGACAGCTTGTTTAGAACTAAAGGTAAAGAATCATTACAGCTAGCTGACGGGTCACAATCTTTTATTGGTAGTGGTGATATATTCACACAAGACCCTGACGAAATGGTACAGACAGAGTCTGGGCATGGTGGGACTAACTCTCAGTGGGTATCTCTAGTATGTAAGCATGGATACTTTTGCTTAGACTATAGAAACTCTAAAGTATTCTTGGTTAAAGACCAAATCTATGACATTAGCGCGATGGGTCTGCAAGAATGGTTTAGGGATAACATACCGTATACTCTAGAGCAATACGGATTACCGGCAAACTTTGATAACAACATAGTTGGTGTAGGGTTCCATGCTACGTACGACGAGAGGTTTAATAGAATACTATTGACTAAGAACGATTTAGTTCCCACTCAAAAGTTTTTTGAAGCTTATGAAGCTTCTGAAAGTACTGACCCTAAAAGATCTGCAGATTATGTAAAATGGGATGAAGAAAGAAAGCAGTTTGTATATTATCGTGCTATTAATTATGATCCAGAAAGTGGGGGTCCTGGCACTGGTTTTACTACAAATATAAACTTTGTTAACTTTCAAAAAATCCCAATGGGGTGGGAAACAGATACAATCAATGGTATTAATTCTATTACCCACTATTTTACATCTACAGGTTGGACAGTGTCGTTTGATCCTGAGTTAAATGTATGGGTGTCTTTCCACGACTATGTGCCGTATTTCTATTCTTATACAAGAGATACTATGCTATCTCTACAGAAAGGTAACTACAACATTTGGTCACACAGTAACTATACAAACCCTGGTAACTTCTACGGGACTGTAAACCCGTTTGAGTTTGAGTTTATATTCAACGCAGCTAGAGACGATGACAAAGTATTCTACAGCTTTAACTACATAGCTGATGTTTACAAAGGCAATACTCCGTACCACAACCACGGTTTTACAAGTTTCTACTTGTACGGTGTAGATCAAATCTCTGGAGAGCAGCCGTTAGAGTACATGATGAATGTACGACGAGTAGGTAACGAGTGGAAAGTAAACAAATTTAGAGATGTAGCTAAGCTAGAAAATAGCACAAGCGATGTGTACACTGGCGGTCCTGGAGGACACAGTGGTAGTAACTTTGGTGTAACTGGTGCCAATGTTGGTGGTAGTGTAACTACACAAGTAGAAACTACAACAAACAATCCTATGTTTAACGTATCAGGTATGAATGAAACTATAAACAGTTCATTTATAGATACATCCAAAACTTGGAACAAACAAAGAAAGTTTACAGGTAAGTGGTTAGCTATACGATTAATTGCTGACAATTCTGATAAAAATTTAATAAATTTGTATGCGACCGATGTTGCTGCAAAGAAATTCTATAGATAATTATGGGTAAATCTAATTACATGAATCGTATGCGTCAGTATAAAAAGGGCAGCTTTGTTAAAAAATACCAACCAGGCGGCATGCTAATGTATGGTGATCCTAAACTAGGTAACCAAACATTTTCCAACATAGTATATCAAGAGTCTGAAGCTGGTAAGGAAGAAGCTTTAAAAAAGCAAATGGAAGAAGCCCAAGCAGATAATACTGCAATGGAAGAAGCTAACGCTGCACTACAACGTAACTACGCCATAGGCAATAGAATAGAAGCTAGTGGTCAAACTGCATTACGAGCAGGAGCTCAGGGTTTAAAAAATCTAGTAACTCCTGAAGTAGGAAAAACAGTAGCAAAAGAAGTAGGAAAAACAGCAGCAGATCCTTTACTAGGGCAAACTCCTAATTGGGCAGCTGCCATGATACCTAATGCGGCAGGAGAAACTGCAAGCTTAGCAAGTGGTACAGCCGCTGCAGCAGCTACTCCGGCAGCTACAAACGCAGCATTTACACCATCTGTAAATATTGCTGCAGAAGCTGGTACAAATTTAGCATCTAAATCACCTGGAATGTTTGGCAAGTTAGGACAGTCTTTTATCGCAAATGCAAATCCACAGCATTTTGCAAAAGTTAGCCCATATGCAATTGCAGGAAACTTAGCAGGTCAAGGTATTAAATATCTTTCTGACGATAATGATGCAACTACTATGAACTTTGGCGAAGGTGCTGGGGGAGTTATATCAGGAGCAGCCTCAGGTGCAGGATTTGGTAGTATTTTAGGGCCAGTAGGTACAGCTGTAGGTGCAGGTGTTGGAGCGTTATACGGTCTTGGTAAAGGCATATATCAACGTAACAAAGCCCGTAATGCTATAGGAGGAGCTGAAGATGAAAAGGCTGCAGAGCTAAATCGTATAGGCGCACAGATGCGAGCAGAAGGTGTCAAGTCTAGAGAATACTCTGGATATGATTTTGGTCGTACATTGGCTAAACATGGTGGCCCTAGAATGTATCAGAATGCAGGGTTTGATATGTCAATGCTTGCAAATAACAACTTACCTTCTGGGTATACTACATATCAAGATACTGAACCGCATACTGCAGTAGCTGCTCCAGAAGATACTTTTATGAACCGTGTTCATAAGTTTGCACAAAATCCAGTCACACAAATCCAAAAGGCAGCTAATATGACTCCTGGAGGAGTTACTGGTAGAAATACTATGGACTATGCTGTAGACTTAATTAACTTGCCAGGAGCAGTTTCTAAAGTTGTACAAGGCGCTTCTAAAGGAGATCCAAGTAAACTGGCTGCAGGGATTGTACAATCTGTCCCTTATGCTAAGCCTATTACAAAAGGATTAGGTGTTTTAGAAAATGTAGGAGCTAATGCTACAAATGCATATAAAACCTTTGCAAATAATACTCTTGGGCTTGGTAAAGATTATAGTAAATATGCAATGAAAGGGATTGTTAAAAATGCATCACCAGATTTTATTAATCAAGAGGTAATTGATAGCACTTTAGTAGACCCTAGAACAGTTTCTCAAGAATCTACTAGAGTAGATATGCCTATGTACAGATTTAAAGCAGGTGGCGTAAAACTACCCGGAGGAACAATGAACCCTATACCTGGCTCTGACGCTGTAGAGTTTAAAGGTAGGCCACATTCTAAAGGAGGTATCTTATTAGACGAGCAAACTGAAGTAGAAGGTGGGGAAACAATGGATAAAGTAACTATGAAAAATGAAGGACCAAGTGATTACTTCTTTTCTAAGTATTTAAAATTAGGCGGCAGATCATACGCACAACGTCATAAGGATATACTAAAGAAAGGTGGTACACAACAAGATATTAATGCACTAGCCAAATCACAAGAGATGGCTGCAGGTAGAAACCCTGGCGTTGTAGAAATGGAGAAGGGTGGTGTTCGTAAATATCAAGGGGCAGGCCCTAGACTAGATGAGACTGGTAGATTGATAGATACACGCTATCCATACCTTACCAATTCTATGTACCAAGATATAGAAAACTTTAAGCCTGGATACTTTAATCCTCCGGTGTACGGTCCTAATAGACCTCCAAAGGCTGCTCAATCTGCACCTGTTGATATATCGTCTGTAGGAAACTTTTACACTCCTATGAATCCAGCATTGCCTGATTACCAAATAACAATGGGAGTTCCAGAGCTGCAAATACCTGGGTCTGGAAACCAAGTAGATTATTTAGCTGGTATTAAGCCTAGAAAACAAAAAGCTGCTCAACAAAGAGAAGATGTTAATTTGTACAGTCCAAATTTCTATAACCCAACAGAGGCTCAAGACGACACTAAAGTTGCAATGAATATAGGATATGTTGAAGGAGTTCCTTCCTTTTTAGAAACTCCTAGAAATATACCTTATAAGCCAAGGCCTATTGATTTAGGGCAAGAAGAAGAGACTGTAAATAAAGTAGAAGACAAAGCAACAGTTACTCCTACTAAAGCTACTTCTAAAACAACTACATCTACTTCGACTCCTGCTGTAGACGATTTGCCGGATTTGGTTTACGAGGATACTCAATTAGAAGCAATTCCTGAAGAAGCTGAAGCTGAAGCATTCTTAACTAAAGAACAGCTTGATGCTAAAAAAGCTATAGAGAAAAAAATACAAAACAATATTCCTTTAACTAAAGAAGAAGAAAAAGCTCTTAGAAATATGTACAGAGAGGCTCCTGCATTAGCAATGGCAGCTGGCGCAGCACAAATGATTCCTGCAGCATACGCATTCTTACGCAAAGAGAAAGCTCAAAAGCTTATGGGACCTGCTGGTAGAATTGGTGCTCCTAAGTTAGAGAGAGTTGATTTTAACAAAGAAAGAAGTCAAAATGCTTCAGATGCTAGAGCTCTTTCTAAAAGTATAGAGACTAGCGGAGCAGGACCTGCAGGTATCATTGCTAAGATGGCTGCTTACGGTAGAAAACAAACAGGTGATATGCAAATTGCAGCGTCTGAAAGTAGAGCTAACGCAGGTATCCAAGCTCAAGAAGCTCAAATGGAGCAGAGAGCTGATATGATGAACATCCAAAATGCAATGGCTGTTGACAATGTTAACACTCAGATGATGGAAGCGCAAAGAGTTGCTAACGAGAATAGAAGATACATGGCTTTAGATGCGGCTAGTCAAAGAGCTTCAGGATTGGCTGGAGACTACTTAAGCTATAAGGCTCAAGAAAGGTTAGCAAGAACTATGGGTTCTATGGGAATTTACGAAAGAGAAAGGTTGGCAAAGTCATTACTTGGCAAAATAAATCCTAGAACAAGTAAGCTTTATACTAGAGAAGATATTTCTAAAATTTACAATATCAACTTAGACGATCCTGCTATCAAAGAAGAGGGTAAGAAAAAAGAAAAAGAATAATGCAACGATACCAATTAGGACAATATCAGTCTACTTATAGAGATCCAGGAAGTGTGGCAGTTAATACACAACTGCGTCAACAATTTGCACAAGCTTTTGCTGCAGACGATGCACTAGCTGCTGCAGTTGATGGTATGCAATCTGCGTCATTTACAGGCGATCAAGAAGCTAAACGTCGTTTAGAAAATAGCACAAGAGAAGCTTTAGAAGAGCGAGCTTCTAGAGGAGACTACGAGTCTATGGGTATGGATGTTACTAAGTCTGTACGAGCTTTTGAAAAAGGGTATCAGCCTATAAAAACAAACTTAGCTAATGTTCAGGCATATAAAAAAAGATTGCAAGAATCTTATGATAAGGGTGATATAGATGCTGAGACTAAAAATGCTATGATGGCGTATTCTACCCATGATTATAACGGTCTAGCTTACGATGAGAATGGAGCATTAAGGGAAGACAGCTACTTTAAAGGTAGAGACTTTGTAAAAGATGTTAACATCAGCGAAATGTTTGATGAGCGGATGAAAGACATTATCATGGAAAAAAATATTAACTCTACCGGCGAATATATAACTAGGCAAGATCCAGCAACAGGAAGTGTTGAGTATTACGTTGAAACAGAGTATGGGTATGAAAAAATGTCTCCCGAAAGAATTAAAGGCATTTTTGATGACATGATGCAAGACCCAAATGTTCAAGCTGCTATGGCTCAAAAAGCAAAGCTTAGAACATATTCTATTTCTGATGAAGATTTAGAAAGTAGGCTGATGACATCTCTTATGGGAGACGCTGAAGATCCTAAAAGCACAGGACTGCAAGGCGCTCTAGCAGAAGCACAAGAAAAACTAGACAAAGCAAAAGGTAAAAATCAAATTGCTGCTGCTAAAAACCAGGTTGAGACTATTCAAAGTATGATAGAGCAATACCAGGAAGTTCTTTCAAATGAAGGCAAGACACCTGAAGAGGCTGCGGCACAACGAAGAGCGTTTGCACAAGAGCTTGCTGTACAGTCTGAATACCAAAGAGAGCTTGGAGCAGCTTACGATAAGTTTGAAGTCTTTAATGTTACTGCTAACTCGCAAAAAGCAAGATACAGTGAATTACACGTTGCTAAGGTAAATGCTGCATACAAAGACAATGTATCAAATCTACAAGTTCCTTTGTCAGACAATCAAGTTGATAACAGAGGAGGATTTAGTATAGAAAGTATAAATACTTATATTAAAGGTGAGCAAGACCTTATTAATTCAGCAGTTGAAGATTTTAATCAGTTAGAAGTTGTTACTTCATTATTTGGTGGAAATGCAGGAAATTATACTGTAGAAGATATTATGTCTGGCAATGTTCATGAAAGCTTAAAGACTGCAATGCAAGGAGATCGTCCTGCAATAGCAGATTTACAAGACATTATTAAACAGCACCGAAGAGAGATTGACATGCAACGTCAAATGTTAAAACAGGCACGACAAGAGACTGGCTATACAAATGAGCAAGCTACCTCTTTAATTTCTAAAACAGATGGTGCTCAAGAAGCTATTGACATTGTAAAAGGAGTAGTTCCAGGTATATCTGATATAGAAGCTGTAGAGCTTTTGACAAATTGGAGATCTGGTGATGCCACTCTTGCAGCTTTAGAACGAAATAGAATGGTAGCTGGCTCTGAAGACTACAAGTATATGTATAACAACAGAGAAGTTTATAACAAACTTAACGAGGCATTTGGAACAGAAGAAGTAAAAGGAAGACTTCTTGCAGATGCTACCAGAAGTTTATCAGATAAAACTTTTGGAAACAACAGATCTTTAAATAGCATTATTACCGATTTCTATAAGTTTAAAAAAGAAGGTACAGAAAAAGCAAATACATATTTAGAGAAAAACGCTAAGAGAGTTGTATCTGGTTTTGGTTCTACTTTATTCCCAGGAGAAACAGAAGAATCTCGCCAAAAAGTAACAAAAGAGTTTAGAAACTTCTTTGTAGGAAAATCAGTTCCTCCAGGATTTAATCTAGGTTACGCAGGTAGAACTAATGCAAATCCTGGAGACCCAGACTATGAAGTTGGAACACTTGACAATTTTAGACAAACTATAGGTGCATATTCAAATAGGAAAAAGTATAACAGATCTTCTAGGGAGGCTTGGAGAAATGGAGACATTGTTGTCCAAGATGTTTTATTTAACTCTTCTCCTGGACCTGGCTCTGGAGCAATTACACTAATTGTTAAAAATCAAAAAGGCGATACAGAACAACTTCATATAACAGAAGATCAGTTTAGAAATAAAAGTGTAGGCAGACATTTTAATTCTCCTCAATGGAGAGCTAAGACAGCTGCTAATCGTGCTGAAAATCAAGGTTTAGATTTCTACTCGTTTAAACTAGGAAATGGATTAGGTACCATAGATTATAATTTTGTGGCAACAGGTTCTGACTATGTAAAATTTACAAAACCTATTACTGATCCAAAGTCTGGGGAGACTATAATGGATACAAAGGTTATTAAAACTGATAGTGAAGAGTTTTCTAGAACTTTAGATGTGTTAAATACTATTCCTGGGGCATTACCTTTCTAATATTATGGCAGAAGACAAAACCCCAGAACTAGACTTTTTTACTGGGAAACCTTTAGATGGCAATACTCCTCTTTCTCAAGAGCAAGCTAAACCTGAGACAGATTTTTTTACAGGTACGGCTTTTAACAGTGTGCCTCAAAGTTCTGCTACTAGGCAGCAGCTTCAAGAAGGTTTGTTTATAAACGAAATAAGCAGGCCCATTAAAGGTAATATTGAAGATTACACAAAGTACGGTGTCCCTCTATATAGAGGATTTGATTGGGATGAGTTAAGAGCTCGTAATCAAGGAACTGCTGAGAAGTGGGTAAATGGTATAGCAAAAGCAGGTGTTGTTACTGCAACATCGTTTACAGAAAACTTGCTAGGAGTTCCTATGGGTATTATTTCTATGGCAGGTGGAGGAGACTTCTTTGACAACTCTCTTGGTAGAAGGATAGACAAGATTAACGACTGGATGCAGGAAAACATGCCTAATTATAGAACTAGGCAAGAGGAAAATAACTCTGTTCTTGCAGGGCTAGGAACTGCTAATTTCTGGGCAGACACATTTCTAAATGGATTAGGATACTCAATTGGATCAATTGCGTCTGTATATGCTACAGGTGGTGTGGGTGTGATTGGCCTGTCTTCTAAAGCAGTTTCTGCAGCAGCTAGGGGTATGGGAGTTTATAAAGCTGCTAAAGCTATTGCTACAGGAACTAAACTTGCTAATACGCTACAAAAAGGAGCAAGAGTAGGAACTAATGTTTTAAATGCTGCTAAAGTTGCAGACATGGGTTTTATGATGGCATTGGCAGAATCTTCTGTAGAAGCTCGTGAGACTAAGAAAAATATGATTGAAATGCTGCAGCAAGATTATATGGATCAAGAAGGTCTTGTAAATATATCTCAAATTCCTGCAGACGTTTTGAGTGACATCGAAGATGCAGCTTCTGCTGCAGGAAACACAAACTTTATTGCAAACCTTGCTATTACAGGTGGTACTAACATGTTCATGTTTGGTAAGATGGCACTAGGTTTTAACGGTGCTACTAAAAAACTAAACAATGTAGTATACGACAGAGCGTTAGGTAAGTTTGTAAATACAATGCCTAATCAAAGTGTACGAAGAGCTGCTTTTGAAAAAGCTGCAGAGCTTTCTAAAAACTCTTTAGGAGAATTATTACAAGAGGGTGGGCAGTATGCTTCTAATATATATGCAACTGAAGTACATGGAGAAAGGTTTCATGATGGAGGTAATGTAGACAGAATGCAGGCTCTTAACAAAGCTTTTACCGATACTTTTGGAGACAAAGAAGGTAGAGAATCTATGTTAGTAGGTGCTCTTGTAGGTTTGTTTATGGGCGGTCGTGGAGCATTTGGTCCTACACAAACTCAAAAAGATAACGGTAAGCGTGAAGCTTTAGTTAAAATCTTAAACTCTGGCGCATTTGACGGAATCTCTAAGCAGATGGAAGAAGAGAATGTGCAATCTGCTACTATTAAAAAAATGGAGCTTGCAGCACAGCAAGGTGACATTGAGACTTTTAAAGATTTACAAGCTAGACTAATACAAAAGCATGCATTTAACCTTATAGAAAGAGGAGGATACGATGTCTATATTGAAATGCTTGAAGATAGTAAAAACCTATCCGACGCAGACTTTATGGACAGGTTTGGATTTCCTAAAGAAAATGAAAATGGGGTGCCTTACACTATAGAAGAGCACCTACAAGGTAAAACTAAGTCTCAGTTTATAGATGGTGTAAAAGAAAAAGTAGAGCATGTAAACAAAATATACAAGAACGTAAATGATATGTTCCCCCTACCCAATCAAACTCAGGGGTTGCCTAGAGTGTTAATGGGAGAAGAGGCACGAGCTGCTGAAGAGCGTGCTTTTAACAGAGCTTATAATTTACGTAGAGAACTTGCTGGATATGGATATGGCTTATATGATAGAGCTAGACGTAGATCTCAGATAGTAGAAAATATACAAAAAGAGATTGACAGTAATCCAATTCTAAAGGCATTAAACATAAATGTAGATTCAGAACTTGCTAAAATAAAGGAGTTAGAAAGTGCAGATATAAAAGACATGTCTAACTCTTTTCAAACTTTGGCAGACAAAGAAATAGAGAAAGCTAAAGTTTTTGATGGCGTTATGTCTAAAATAAGTTCAGCAGCTCAATCTCCTAAAGTAGAAGCAATGATTTCTGATTACCTATCTCTAGGAATGAAAGATGTTAGTGCAATTGATGCTTACAACAGGCTTGCGTCTGACCCTAACTATAGAAAAGCATTCCATGAAGAGCTAGAAAGAAATCAGGCAGCCCAAAAAGACTCTGCTCTTGATAAAAAAGTAGAAGAAGTTATACTTGGAGCTAAAACTTCTGAAGAGCTAGAGACACAACGGCCAGCTGCAGACACAATGACTGATTCTCAAATAGAAGCTCTAAGAGAGAGAAAGGCCGAGCTGATAAAAGAAGAAGATGCAGCTAAAAGAAAGTACTTAAAACGCGTAGAGAATAAGACTGAGGAAGATGCATTAGAAGATTTAAAGGGTATTGACAGAGAAAATCTTTCTCCTACTGATATTGTAGGTTTAAGATCTGCTATTGCTGTTATGCAAGGTAAAGTAAATTTAATAAACAACCCTGGAAAGAAAGGTGCTGATGCAGCTCGAAACATATTTAAAGGACCTCAACCACAAGGAGACCCTAATCTTACACCTGAAGCTTTAGGCGGTGTAGAAAAAGTTAGTGAGGATGGTAGACATTTTGTTATAAACGGTAAGAAATATTACAACGACAAGCCAAATATTGAAGATGTTCTAAAAACTCCTGGCAAAGTTACTTTAAAGTCTGATAATGGTAATCCTGCTACGTTTACAAACAAACTTACAGTGCAAGGTATTACTCTAGCAATCAAAGCAGCGGTTGCACGTAGAGAGAGTACTAGCCAACCTGATAGCTTCAATACTCCTACAGGAGATAAACTTATACAGCAAATAGATATGTTTGGAGATGCTGTAAAATATTGGACTGACCAAGTAATAGAGGCTGTTAAAAATAAAGAGATTGCTCCTCTTGCTCAAAGAGATTATGCTATAGTTCGTAAAGAAATTCTAGATCTTGCAGCAACGCTAGAAGCAGGAAATAGGCTTAACGATGCTCTTTCTGCAAGTAAAGAAGGTAATAGTTTTTCTAAAAGCGTTATAGAAAAAGCATTAAGCAGATTAAATACTCTTATAGCCACTAGAATAAATACTCTAGAAAAAGTTTTACAACCTGCTGAAGCTACTGTAGAAGATATTACAAACCTAATAGAAGAGCTTACCCAACAGCTAGAAACTTTTAAGGCTACTGATAACAACACTTCAAACGCTACTGCAAGTAAAGCACTTACAAAATATTTAACTGAGCTTATCAGGTTTAAAATAGAAACTTTAAAAAACAAATTAGATGATTCCTCAGAAACCGATGAAGATACAGAACCTCCTGGGCCAACTCCCCCAACAACTCCAGGACCAGATGCGGGACAAACCGGTACCGGAAAAGCTACAGATCCTGGAACAACATCTGAAAGCCAAGAATTCCCAGTAGTAACAGAAGAAACTCAAAACCTTCCTGATGAACCTACTAGCAATGTATTTGATGAGCCAGGACAAGGCGTTCCTGGTACAGGTCATGTTAGAGATGATGTTTCTAGCGGACTAGTTCCTAATGATGTTCATACAACAAAAACTAGCTATACGTTTGAAGGAGACCAATTTAATGTTACTATAAATTCTATAGATAAAGATGGTAACAGAAATAGTGACCCAGATAGCATTGTTGGATATGAAGTTAATGTATCAAGCCTTAATAATGAAGGAGTTAAACTAAATAGTCCTGGGTTATATAAAACGTTTAAAACTTTAGAAGAAGCTGTAAAATACGGTAACCTGTACGTTAAATCAGATCCTGCTACAAACAACACTTCTGAAAAAGAAAGCATTGACCCAGTAGAGCCTGGGCAGGTAGATAACTCTACTAGACCTCCATTATTTGATGAGCATGGCAATATTCAAATCACTGAAGAGAGTCAGGAACTGCCTAATGAACCTACTGAAGATGTCTTTGGGACACCAGAGCAAAGCAGTGAGGTTGCGGCTACTCCTGCAGAGAGTGATCCTGACTTACTAAATATAAGTCCAGATATAAGAGATGCTAGAAACGGAGATGTTGCAGCGCAAAAGAGACTTGAAGAATATGGTATAGATTGGAAGAAATCTACAACATATAGGTTTGTAGGCCAGTCAGAAGTAGACATACTATTAAACAACCAAAGAGTCAAGAGTAGAAGAGGAGAAGCAGATAATGGAATTGATGTAACCTTTTCTGAAACAGTAACTACAGCCGCTGATGCTACTCATCGGGTTACGTTTAAAGAAAGCTTTGACAAAAACAATGGTTTAGGTAAAGTACGAGCTAAAAATGAAACAGATGGTAACCTAGAAAAAGGGAGAGGTTATGACATAAACGATGTGCAAAAGATAGAAGTACTAGATGATAATGGTAATGTAGTAGAGACACTGTATGATGCTAAATCAACTACTCAACCGACACAAGCTAGTGATGTTAAACAATCTGATATAGATAATTTACTATCTAAGAAAAAGACTATAAAAATAGGAAGATATACTCCTTCTGCTAAATTTTCTGATAGAGTCTCAGGAGAAAATTTATTTTTAGAAGTAATAGACGCTTTAAATTCAATAGTATCATTTAACAGAACTATTAGCAGTGAGCAAATAAAACAAATAGATGAAGTTTTAGACTTATTTGCTCCAGTTCTTTCTATAAAAACAATAGATCGAATTATAGCTAAGTATGAAGACGAGGATGCAAATTTTTTAGAAGTTCTTAATGGACTTAATAAACTAAAACAAAAAAAACTAGCAGAAACAAATGCAATGCAGGGCTACTATGAGTTTGCTGCTGCTAAAGATGCTGCACAGCAAAACAGTATAGCTGACATAGAAAGAAGAAGAGCAGAAGAGTTAGAAAATGCTGTTATTAAAACTAAGCTAAAGCAAGGAGAGTTAGAGCCTAAAGAAAATAAACTTTACAGGACTTTAGGTGAAAGTGGATTAGCTGATTCTTTAAAAACATTTAAACTAAGACCTAGCGAAAGTAATTCTTTTAAAGAAGTTTGGTATTCTGAAGGAGTAAAAGGGTTTGAAAAAGTATTACGTTGGGCTACTAAATATCAAAATGAGGTTGTAATTATAGCAGAAGTAGACTCTGATATAGTAAAAACTAAAAACCGTTCTTATGCACAATATGATGTATCTACTCCTGAACAGGTATCTTTAAAAGAAGTAACTATATATGAATTAAGAGAAGATGAAGCTTTTAAATATACTACAGATAAAAATAAAGTAGATAAAATCAATGCCAAATACGATGCAGAGTTAGCTGCTTTAGGACAAAAACCTGCTAAACCAGCAGAGCAGCAAGGAGTTCAAGTTATGTACACTCCTAAAGGAAAACCTAGACAGACATATACTATAGTAGGCACAAAAATACTTAATGCTAACGGCAAAGAGGTTTACAAAAAAGATAGTGCCGACCGCCGTAAGATATTTGCAAATTTAAGAATACTGCAAAAAAGAGCTAGAGTAGTAGAGTATAAAGGAAATAAGTACGTAGTAAACGACAGAAACCAAATAATGTCTGTTGCTACTGGTAAGATAATGGAGTGGGGAGAAAATGATGGTAACAGAAAAGCCATCTTAGCTTTACTAAAACCAATTACCTCTACAGTTTCTACTAATCAAGCTGCTGCTACACCCCCAGAGGCTACGTATACTCCAAAGCCAGGAGGGATGCAGCTAATGAATGATGCATCGTTTAAAACTAGAGACTCTAGTGGAAGATATTATGTAGCTGTAAACCCTGATGGCACGCCAGATCTAATGGCTGCCTTAATGCCAGACGGATTTACAAGCTATGGACCAGTTACAGTGGTTGAACAAGATGAAACAGAACTTACTGAAAAAGTGCTAATTCCAAATACAGGCTTACTTGTAAGTTCTTCACCTGGAGAGTCTGTAAGTTTTGTTTTAGCAAGAGAGTTATGGTTTAATGATACACTAAGCAACTATGAAGACTTTTCTAAAGAAAGTACTCTAAACCAAAGGTTTGAAGATATACCTATACATGTATACAAAGACGGATCTTTTGTAGGTAGATTAGAATCTGCAAATCCTACTAACAGATTAGAGCGAAAAGAGATTGTAAGAAGGCTAGCTAAAGGTGAAACAGTAACTGCGCCTATAACAAAGATTGTAGGAACTAATCCAAACTATGCAAGGTCCACTGAAGACGAACAAGGATACTTCTCTGACCCTAGACAGATAATTGCAGGTGATGTAAATATCGCAGCTGTCAGTCTCGATAGAGGAGTAATGTCTTTAGAATCTGGTGTAGAGTCTATAAACGAAGATTTCTTAGAAATTGCAAGCAGCATAAACTTTTCTAACCTTTTACCAGGTTCGATTGTATTTAAGGTAAATCCTTCTCAAACACCTAACAACCAAGTAAACTTTGTAAAAGGGTTTACTAGAAATCTAGATGGGGCTGCTATCAATGCAGTAAACAAAATGTTGTCTGAAGGCAATATGGAGGGTGTAAAAGAAGTAGTTGCAAATAGCCCTGCTAGTGACTCTCAGTCTGACACATATCTAAACATAGACAAGTTTGGACAAACAGGGCAAAACTTTATGGTATTTAAAAGCCCTAGTTTAGGACGTATGGTTAGAGTTAGCTCAGAGGAGATGCTAAAAGCTATGCGATCTAATGGTGTAGCAAAAGTAGGACTTGTTGCATTTAGTGACGAAACAGACCAGTTTCAAACTGATAAGTCTGCAAAAGTGCCTAGAGGATACAATGTACGAAAAGATTTCCAAGACTTTATACAGGGCAAAAAGTTCCAAGTAGATGTAGAAAAAGCTAACAATAACGCGCCTTTCTATAATCCTGCAGAATTAGAGAATGGAAGTCCTAAGTATTATGAATCATACCAAGAGTATTTATTTGGTGATAGATACGAAGGAATGAATGGACACAATTCTATACTATCTTTAGATGTAGTAGAAGTAAATGGTAGTATATACCACGATTTAGGAGTTGCCTTTGACAGGCTATCTGCTAGCGGAGAGGCCGCAGACAAAGTAGTAGCTGCAGTTAACAATATAAAACCTGCTCAAGTATCTGGAAAGATTCAAGCGATCAGAGCAAACAGAAACTTGAATAATAGAAGACGCAATAACAATATACAAGACATGGACGACTTTGATTGTCTTTAAACACTGATTTGCAAACATGGCATGTAAAGTAATTAAAAATGACGCTAAAGAGATTGTAGGAATAGAAGCTCCTAACGGGAAACCATCTCAACTATTTAACCAATTATCAGAAATTGCAGGTACTAGACTTGCATATGATATATACAGCTTTATACGTACTAAAGAGTTTACAGACTGGTTTGGTGAAAAGTGGGATACTCCTAGTGATCAACCTGCACGGCAAATTAGTGAAGTTAAATACTATGAAGGAAATATAACGCCTGAACCTAATACAGTATTTGTATTTGGCAGTAACCCATTAGGTATTAACGGTAATCCTAAAAAATATCCTAATATGTCAGCCTCTGTAGCTGTAACTCAATTTGGAGTTAAGCAGGGTGAAAAAATGATTAATAGATTATCAGATTCAGGTAATGCTTACGGTTTAGTAACTGTTACAGGTCCAGGTAAAAAAAGAAGTCTAACGCCTAAGCAAATAATTAATAATATACAAAAATTATATACTACGGCTGAAGAAAACCCTTCAAAGAATTTTAAAATTGCATACAGAAGTGGTAGAAATAATAATGGTTATAGCAATTTAGAGCTTATAGAAATGTTCAACCAAGCTGGTAATATTCCTTCTAATGTTATATTTAGTAAGGAGTGGTTTGATACTGGTAAATTGAATATTCAACCAACACAACAAGCTAGTGAGGTTAATTTAGGTACTGAAACAGCTCCTAAAGGAGGCAAAGTAGTTATTAGTGCAACTAAAGGTAAAAAGCCCCAACCTGGAGCAGTAGTAGCATTTAGAACTAAAGGTAAAACAGAGCAGAATATGATTGATGCTCTTGAAGATAATGCTGTAGGTAATCCATTTGGTCCTTACGCAGCAATAGTAGTACCTGCTACTGGTGTTGCAGTCACTAGATTCTTAAACTGGTTAGAAGGCACAGGAGACACTAATGTAATGCAAAAGTACAGACAGGCTTTACTAGCTAAAGCTCCTGAACTAAAAGGTAAAACAATTTATTACTATAAAGATTTAGGAAGACCTTCTCATGCAACAGCTTTAGATTATTTTTTAAATAAACCAACACAGCAAACCGGTTTAGAAAGAAGCATATTTAAAGATGAAAACGGTGAGCCTAAGCTTTTAAAGACTGCCAAAGGATTTGAATGGATTAATAAAAAAGGTGAGTATCAACTTTTGACTGGTCCTGAGTTTAAAGACTGGCGAATGGCTGAGAGTCTTGCTATTAACAGAGCTCTTACTGTAAACAGTCCTAGACTAGAAGAAGAGTTGTTAGATGTAATCTCGCAGATAGCAATTGACGCCGTAGCAGATGAAACTAATCCTTTAGAAACAGCCGCGCAGCAAAGAGAATTTTTAAATAGTGATCCTAAAAATCCTAAAGATAAAGGGATATTAGCAAAATCTGTATTAGCTTTAGCCTTTCCAGAAGTTAATAAAACTACAGAGTTTTTAGATAGAGCTCTAGATTACTACCAAGCTTGGAAAGACAGCAGGGGAGACATTACACAAGCCATGATGATGGCTACTGAAGATAATGTTGACTTTTCGTCTGCAGATGAGATGGAAATATTCTTTGAAGTCTATGAGTCTTGGGAAGACGTTATCGATAAAAACGGCAACGTAACTCCTGGATACAGATCAAAAATTAGAGATAGACTAACTTACCACGGTTTGCAGATGCAAGATGGAACAGCTGAAGTTGTAGAGACAGAAGAAGGCCCTCAAAAGATATACGACAAATCTACCCTAGCGGAAGATCCGAGAAACAAACTTTCTAAGGAAGCTAAGTATGCAATACAAGGAATCAAAGATTACTCTGATTCTTTGTTAGGCTTGCCTAGACCTATACCTATTAAAGAAGTGTATGGTTACATATCTGCAGCTGCAGTAGGTCAAAAAAATATGAGGGGCATAAAGAATAAGCTAAGAGATATAGCACCTTACAACCCAAGAATAGTACCGGTTATACAAAGACTAGAAGAGCTATCTCCTAAACAAGAGTCTGCAGTATTTGCAAATTTTATATTAGCATACAAGACCTTTACTCTAATGGAAATCACACAAGAAGTGATGGTCATAAACGGTCAAATGCAATTTACAAACGGTAAACCTGAGATTCTAACTAAAACTAGAACATATAACCCTAACGAAAATGAAACTGCCAGGGCTTACAGAACTCAATACAAAAGAAATTCTAGAACTGGTAAAGAGGGTGGAAATGAAAGAGCTATCTATTCTATAGATGAAGAAGGAAAGCTTACTGTAATACCAGAAAAACTTGAAGAGGCGGAAAAAGCTCTAAATAAAATTAACAAACTGTCAAAAGGTTTAACTGGACGAGATCAAGTACCACAAGACTTAAGCGATGCTTTAGCTGAATACATGTGGGCACTAGGCATGCAGTATGGTCCCACACTAGAAACTACAAAAGTAGGGCTAGAAGCTTATTTTAGAGTAGGTAGAGTTGTAGCAGGCAAACAAAAAGTTGGGTTTAATCTGTTTACAGATTTTATGTCAGGCAACAAAAAACGTCTTGGAACATATCTACTTAATCAAGTAAAAAAGGGTATAGACATATACGATAAAGAAGGTAGCACAATAAGAAAAGTAGCAGCTATTTCACATTTATTTGACCCTAAGAGAGTTGGCTCTTTTATTAGTGGTACTAACAAACAGTTCTACCCTCTAAATCTAGGGACCACACTAGACGAGCTTGCTAGAGATTATTCTAGTGACCAGATGCAAGATAAGATAGCTGAAATGCTTGAAGATCCTTTCTATAAACCTGAGAGAATAAGCAATAGATTTACTTCTGCTTTGCTCTTAGACTTAAAAGATGACGGAGCATACAGAAGAGAGTTTGAGCTAGAGTACTTTGATTCTCTAAAGATGGAGGGAGCCACAGATTACGAAGGCCTCAATGAAAAGCAATCTTTACTTGTACGTCTTAATAAGTACATAAATCAAGGAAATAAATACTTTAGAGCTGCAGTACCTACACAAGCGGATAGAGCAATGTTAAATTTCTTACCGTTTAAACGATACAGCCAAACTTCTAAACCTAAAGCAGACTACATAAGATCTTTTGTAATACAAGATTATGTTCGTATAGCGCAGGGTAAAAGAATAATTGCTGAGGCAAAGAGAGAAGGAGATACGAGTAAACTTATAGAAGGAGTGCACTATGGCAAAGTTCCTTTTGATGGTGGAGGATCTATAAACTCTAAAGATTTACATCAAATACTAAGAAAGTCTCCTAAAGACGAAGTCGGACAAAGAGAAGTCATAGAGAAAGATCCTTTTATCAAAGACCCTCTATCTGGTAGAGAGGATTCTATAGACTCACTATCGTCTTTAATTGACAGATACCTTGATGGTAGTCTTGAAAAAGTAAACCCACAACAAAAGCTACTAGTAGACGAGTACATAAACTATCAAGTAGAAACTGCTTTACAAGAAATAGACGAAGCTGGTGATGATATTGAAATAAGATTTGCACAACTTGGTCTAAAGAAAAAAGAACTAGACAATCGTAAAAATGTAACAGCGCTTAGTAAAAACTTTTTTAGAGACTTTGCATTTGATGAAGTAGTAGCTCGTATAGAAATGAACAAGCTGTTTAGAGGTGGTCTTACGTTTAGTAAAAACTTAGAGGATTTTTACAAACGTATGAAGCTAATATCTACACCAGGTAACAAGCTTGCAATACAAGGCTTTTCTGAAAAAGATCCTGCTTATGGTATGCCTCCTACATATCTTGAAATAACTATAGAGGATTTTGACTTTATAAACGCAGACGACGCAGATGCATATGCAAAAGAAATGTATGAGAACCTTATTAATGCTGGAGTGCCTGCAGTAAGAGCTAAAGATATAAGCGAAAACTACAGAGCAAACACAGGCATTGAAAAAGGAGATGCTCAGGGCATTATTAGCATACACATGTATAGACATATACAGCAAGGTCTTGGCCTTTGGGACGATGTTTTGGATGAGCAAGCTTATAGAAACGAGTTAGACACAAATCCTGATAATCCCTATGCAGGTAGGTATATGGATAATGAGGGTAACTATCGTCCTATACGACCACTGAAACCTTACCACGAAGAGATGACTTCGCGTAATGGTATGATGACTCTTAGTATGAATAAAAACTCATACACAACAGTTACTAAAGAAATGGCTTTAGGTATGCCTATAATGCAACGTGCACTAAATGCATTTAACCAAGGTGTAGATGTAGTTAATCCTGTGTCTGCTACAAAAGGAGCAAAGATTGATCCTCAAAATATATACGATGGAGAGCTTGATGTTTCTAAAGCAATGGTTATGGACTCTACAGGATTAAGATTTCCACAGCTTATTCCTATGAAAAAGCAAACTGAAATCTTATTCTCTAGACAGGTTCGTAAAAACGCTATTGCAAACATAGTCGCAAATGGAGTTTACAAGCTAGGAGGGCAAAAAATACAAGGCAGTATGTTAAAAGATTTGCTGCACGGACTGATTGCTACAAACATTAAGACAGATACAGATAAATTGCATAAAGAGTTAGGTCTTGATAGGCTTTATAAAGCCACACTAGGCACTGAAGAGTATGCAAAAGCTAAACTGAAATACTTAGAATCAGTAAGAGATGTTCTATCTACACAAATAAAAGATAGAAATCTAGGATCTAACTATAGCAAGGCCTTAGAAATTATTGCAGACGGTAAGTACGACTACAAGTTTAGAGTACCACTATCTTTCCCTACTTATCAAAGCGCATTCGAACAAGTCTACGCAAGTATATTTAAGAAAAATATATTTGACCAAATGATAAAAGGTAAAGAACTTGTTCAGGTTGCTGAAATGGGAGGATACATGGTAGACGGCCAGCAGAAAGAGTTAAAGATGTACACAGGTACAGGAAGAGCACATGTAAAAATTAAAAGAAGTATATTAGGAATACCTAGTGACATGTCGATAGAAGAAGCTAAAGAAAAGTTTCCTCACAAGTTAGAAGCATTAGGGTATCGTGTTCCTAACCAAGGTAAAAACTCTACCCTTCCTATAGAAGTAGTTGGATTCTTGCCAGACTCTCACGATAAAGCAATTATGGTTCCCGGCGGTATTACAAGACAGATGGGATCGGATTTTGATATTGATAAAATGTTTATCATACAAAGAGAGCTCAATGAGGATGGATCTAAAATTAAAACTAGTCTGCCTAAAGTAAAAAGCCTAGAAGAGTTAGATAAATTTTTAGAATCTTTGTCGAGAGAAGAAAGAGATGCAATGTTGTACGATGCTATGGACGCTGTAATTACAAGCCCTTTGCACTTAGAAGAAGTAGTATCTCCTCTAGACAATAAAACTCTTCCAGACCTTGCAAAAGTATTAGCAAAGCCTGAAATTACAAATCCTTTGAATCCATTAGTAGAGATTACAATGGAGAATAGGAACAAAACTGGTCAAGCTATGACTGGTATTTGGGCAAACTTCTTATCAGGAAGAAATGTGTTAGAAGCTAAAGATAAAAAAGTGCAAGTTGATTCAAACTATGCGCTTAAACTATTCATAACAGATACTACTACTGGTGAGAAAGAGCTTAAAAGATCTACAGATTTAGGGAGAACTAAAGATTTTAAAGGACGATTTACAGACTTAAATATTTCTGACTACATATCGGTAGCAGTAGATGCATCTAATAACCCTATACATGTGGCTATTAATGATAATAAGTTTACATCACAAGCAGCAGGGTATATAATGTCTATGGGAATGCCACTAGAAGAAACAGCAAGTTTTGTGAATATGCCCACTATAGTAGATGCTACTACTTCTGCTAAATTAGTAGGAGGGTTTAACACGAAACTTTTAAGTGGTATAAAATTTTTAGGAAACGTTTATGGTAAATTAGGCGAAATTGGAGAGTTTGCAGAAGCAGTGTTAAAGGATAATCCTCCCAGTTTTACTATGGATATTGAACTTATTAAGAAAGATGCTCGTACTCCTATGCTATCTGCCTCAGAAATAATAGCAAAACGTAACGAAGGATTAGATGTAGAAGAAGATATTGATAGAATTCGTAGAGAGGTAGAGTATACATATAACATGTACTTGTATACTCAAGCTGGCGATGAGCTACAAAAATTAAATAAGTTAATTACTCCTGACACACAAGAAAACTTGAATGAGCTGTCAGCAATCATCGCTCACATAGAAGCAGAAGAAGCGTTCTTTAATAATGAAAACCCTATTATACTAGAAGGTAAATCTTTCTTAAGAGATACTACTACAACAGATCTAGAAGGTAAAGAAATAGAAGGCGGTGTATACAGAACATCAGCAGCTTATAGAAACATATTCCAAACAATGTTGAATGCAGCTGAAGCCGCAGGATTTGTAAACAACAGGCCTTCATTCTACACATTTAAAGAAATGCTTAAAGCAGAATTAGCAATAGAAACACTTAATGCAGAACAGCATAAATTTATAGACAGAGTTCTATTCTTAAAAATGCTTGCAAATGAAGGAGGCCCTATAGGAGATCTAATGTCTGAAGATGTGTTTAAGGCTATTTTTACAAATCCTAATAGCAATGTAGAGACAATGCTAAAAAAGACTATGGAAGAGTTTCCAAAGTTTGCAGATAATGCTTTTGTAAAAATGTTAAAACCTCACCCGGCTAACGACAGAGAGGGTAATGCAGTGTTTACTTTGCAGATGGATAATAGTTACGATCTTAGTACTAGTGAAAAAGACTTTTTAAGTCAAGCACTTTTAAGTTTAATAGTGTCTCCAGAAGAGTTTGCAAATAACCCTGAAGACAAGACAGAGATAAACAAGATTGTAGGAATGGGTAAAGCAATTGTAGCAAATCAACTACTAACTTTAGGTACACTTCCTGGAGCTGGTGGGTATTTAGACATTTTACCAGTAGAGTTCTTTAGCACTAGGGTGCTAAATGCTACTGATAATCCTATTGCTATATCTCCTGTAGAAGACTTTCAAAATCAAAGAGTTAGAACTCTAAGTCCTATGTTCTTTGCAGATTTTGTTCAAGATTTTATTCGTAATTTTGGTACTACTAAACGAAACTATAAAACATTTGTACCTAAAACTAAAAGTAAACCTAGTACAAAAAGAAACCAAGGATACGGAAATCTTCATATTCCAATTTCTAAACCGGAATCAAAATCTTCATACTTGTATATAGAGCAAGGTAAAGAACAAAGAATATTTGTAGCTACTCGCGTTTTTCCAACCCCAGATGGAACAAAGATAAAAGTGTATATACCTCTACAGCCTTTAGGTGTTAAAAATAGAGCACATGAAATTTTGACTAAACGATCAAGTACTAGAAGTTTAATACCAGCCAATGTAAACATAAATAATCACGTTATATCGCCAGCTAAAATACTAAGAACTGAAGAAGCAGAAGATAGAATTGATGAACTAGGCAGAGGAGTAATGCCTGAGAGCGTAGAACAACCATTAAAAGTTTGTAAGATAGGATAATGAGGTGCGAATATTATAATAGAGATGGAAGTAGAAATGATTTCTACACAGATGTTTACGGCTACTTGGATAATGTTGCTCCTGAAAAAAGAACAGCACGTAAATTCTATGAGATTATACGTGACCAAGGAGTGATAGAGCAGAAGTATGGAAGAATCTGGGTAGTCCAAGGTTACGACATGAAAGAGCAAAGTCATAGACTAAAAAAGCTAGACTTTATACAAAGCGCTTTTCCTGGTGTAATTACTTACCAGTATATACGGAATACTCCTCCAAAGTTTGGCAACAAAGCAAACAAGCTCCATGAAGTTTTTATTGATGAAACCGCACTTAAAGCAGTGCCTTCAGGCGAAGAAAGAAATGCAGATGTTGTAGTAGAAGATTTTACTGAAGAAGACTTTTTTAACAACTTTAAACCTAAGCCTGAAAGACTTTTGTTTGAAGAAGACTACCGGCTTAGTGAGATGGCCCTTAGAGAAAACACTTCAGAGAGTAGATTCTCTGATATGAAAAATGAAAACATTAAAGTTGCAGCCAAGAAAATAGCTAAGCTTAGAAGAGTATTCGGTAATGCAGGAGTAAATATAAATGTAGAATACGATTATACCTTAGAAGCAAAAGCCCAGGTAGAAGCCGCTGAAGAAGGTAAGCCTGTTACTATAAAGGTAAACCCTGAGAATCTATCAGAAGATACAGTTTACCACGAGTTTGGGCATGTATTTATTGATTTGCTAGGAGTAGAAAACCCAACAGTATCTCAAGCTATTCAGCAGTTAAAAGACACAGAACTGTACAAACGAGTAGAACTAGAATATCCGGAACTAGAAGGAGATGCTTTAGACAAAGAAGTTTTGGCAACGGCGATTGGGCTTGAGGGTGCAAAAATTACTAGAAAGAATCCTAACAAACTGCAGATTATAGTAAATAAAATACTAAGATCATTCTCAAAACTATTAAGTAAGCTAGGGATAAAATCGGCTACTCCAAACATGGCAGCTAAATTAGCTGAAGATATGTTCGCAGACAGGGTAACTCCTGCTAGTTTTTATGGAACACTCAGTCCTTATGTGCAAATGAGTAAGGGTGAGAACAAAGTAAGAAAGCTTGCAAATGAAGTTAGAGCTAGACTAGTTGCAGAACGAGAAAAAGTACGACAGACTCCAGAAGTAACAGAGGAGCAGTCTAAAGAAAAAAGAAAAGAGCTAGAAAGACTAAAACTGCTAGAGGCTACGCTTGCAAACATAGTAAAAATAGAATCATTCTTAGAGTATGTTAATTACTCTGCAGAACACGTAGCTAAAATGCGGGGAGAGCTTGATAAATTAATTGAAAATGTAAAGAAAGACCCAAGTCTAAGAACTAATTCTATAACTGGTACTAAGATTTATTCTATAATGCGAGACTTACAAGCATTAGAAGTTTTAAATGTTATTGGAGAACAAGCTAGCTATAAAAGAAGAAAAAATAAGAAACTTACAAAAGGACAAATTCAAAATCTTGACACTCTTGATGAGCGTATAACTGCCATTCTTTCAGAGATGCGGGATATTCGTAAAGATTTTGAAGTAGAAGTAATTCCTATTATGGCGGATGTTCTCATGCCATATGCTAATAATAGAGTTGAAGCTGAGCTGCAAGCAGAAATTGATTTAATAGAAAAGACAGGCAGGTGGTATAACAAACTTGATACTCGTACTATAGAATACAAAGAGTTAATGGAAAGGTATAACAGTCCTTCTAACACAATGTCTGAAGAAGAATTAAATCAAGAGAAGGTAGAGCTTGCTATAGAACAACTGCGTAATAGGATGATTACTAACAGATCTGATATGATTAGAGAGTTGACAAGAAGCTACAAAGATAAATCCTATGTGTCAGCTCTAGTAGATCCAATGATATACTCTAATCACAGAGCAGTACAGCTTTTAACAAAGATGGTAGATGCAGCTAACCAACGCAAAAACGAAAGAACGCTAAAGTTAAAGTATGACATGCTGCAAGAGTACAGACTTTTTGCTGAAGGCAAGAATGAAAACGATATGGTCGGCATGTTTGGAGAATTGCTTGAAACTATTGAAGTAAAAGATCCTAAAGATGGTGAAATAACAGAAGTTCTCTCTCTTGTACAGCCATTAGATCTTAAAAAATACGCAGAGGCAGAAGAGAAAGCCATTAAAGAAATAGAGAAAAAGTATAAAAAGCCTCAAAGGGTAGACTATAAAAGTTCAGTAGCCTACTACGAAGACTTGACATACTGGAATAAATCAGATTCTAGCAGACTTGCTACACTAAGAATAGGAGAATGGGTAGATGCAAACAGTGAGCCTGTAGATGGATATAAAAAAGTTTTAAAAGAGATTGAGAGTAGGATTAAAGAGGCTGAAAAAGTCTTAGAAATTGCTAAAAAGAATAAGAATAAATCTCAAGAAAAGACGGCTAAAAGATTAATTAGAATTTTAGAAAGTGAAAAGGCAAGAGACTTTAACGCACAAACAGGTAAGCCACAGGGTAATCTAGTTAAACCTAAAATGTCTTTGTATGAAAATTCTAAGTGGAGAGCTATACAAAATAATCCAAAGAACAAAAGATTTTACGACTGGTACCTAGAAACTTATAAAGAAAAGCAAAGATTTACAGGTTATAAAGGACTTGCTAAGAACAACTGGGAAACCTTTAGCTATCAAATGCCTTCTATTAGAAAGCTTGCCATAGATAAAATATCAGAAGATGGCGTAGTAAAAACTGGTAAAGATGTAATAAAAGATGCATTTACCTTGCAAGAAACTGATGATGAATTTGCAAAGTATGATGATTTTACAGGAGAAGTTAAAAAAATTGTTCCTGTTTTCTACACTGGGACTGTAGACCATAGGTTAATATCTAAAGACATGGTATCTAGCTTGTATAGATTTAGCCACATGGCCCACAACTTTGTAGAAAAGTCAGATATTACTGGCCAGGTAATGACTATTAGAGAGATACTAGCTAATAATGAAGTAGAAGCTGTAGACTCTAGAGGCCGTAGGGCCTTAAACAACTATGCAGATAGAATAGGCATTAGATTAACAAAGAAACAAAAAGGCCAGTCTAATTTAATACGTCACTTAAACCAGTTCTTGGACATGCATATGTTTGGGGAAAAGGAAGTGCTAGCATCTATAGGCAAAGTTAACTTAAACAAGCTTGCCAATAACCTAAACTCTTATGTAGCTCTTACTAACTTGTCTTTTAACTACTTACAAATTGGTAACCAATTTGTTTTAGATAACATGACAGCATTGCAAGAAACAATTGCTGAAGAATTTTATACAGCTGCAGATAAAAAGTGGGCAATAGGAGAGTATACCCTAAACCAAGTTGCAGCTCTTAAAGACATTGGAAAGTTTGCTCCAGAAACAAAGCTTGGTAAAGCATTAGAATTGTTTGACGGTCTAGTAGATATTACAGACCAAGAAGGTAATAAAATTGTAGGAGGCCTTAAGCGCAAAGCTGTTAATCCTAATCTTCTTATGTTTGGACAGTATGCCGTTGAACACCAAGTTGCTAGTATACGCATGCTTTCAGTTCTACATAACATCAAAGTCGAAGATGCTAGTGGAAATCCTATAATGGTCGATGGGGAACAAGCTAACGTTTGGGACATGCTTGTAGTAGATAAGAAAGGATTTATGTCTATAGACCCTAGAGTTGCAAACGTTAAAAAAGAAGAAATTACATTATTGCTTCGCAGTATTAGCAAAAGAACTAACCAAGTAAAAGGTTCTTTTGATAAAATGATGATGCAAAGAACTGTTGTAGGTAAACTGGTAGGGCTATTTAGAAACTACTTACCCTCCGGTGTTCGTAGAAGGTACGGCCACGGGGACAAAGTGCATGTAGACGAAGAGATGGGACATCTTACTCAAGGTATGTACATCACAGCTCTAGGTATGATGCAGCAGGCTTGGGATGAGAAAACTGTAAACTTAAAAGGAATTTACTCAGACATGTCTCCAATGGAGCAAGCAAATATCAAAAGACTTGCAGTAGAATTGTCTTCTATAATAGCGGCAATTTCTATTGTAATAGCAATTAGCGCTATAGATGACGATGAAGAGAAATGGGTAAGTAATTTTGTATTGTATCAGGCTAGAAGATACCAAATGGAAATGCTTCAGTGGGTTCCAGGATTTGGTATACCTGATCTAATTAGGATGGCAGAATCACCTGCAGCAACTATACGACCTTTAGAAAATGGTCTAGGATTGTTTAACCAAATGCTTAGAGAGCTGGGATATGTAGTAGGATTGCCTTGGGTAGAAGAAAAAGATATTTTTTATAGTCGAGCTACAGCTAGATTTGATAAAGGAGATAGGAAAATAAGAAAATACTTTGAAGACATGCTGCCAATAATAAGAGGAATTGAAAAAACTCTAAACGCAGGCGATGCACTTAAATGGTTTAATAAATAATTAATAAATTTGTAAAATGGCACAAGAATACAGAACAGAGCAAGAAAGAATGCTCGACGAAATTAGAAACAGAACAGTTGACTCAGTGCGCCCTAGAGCCGCTATCTTAATTGATGACGTTGACACAACACATGCAGGACCTTTCTTTGCTATCAGTGCTTTGACTGACGCAGCATTTGATGTAGGCACTGGTTCAGGCGAAGGTGACATGTCTTTTATAGAAGACGTAACAGACTTTACACTACCACAAGGCATGACTATTTACGGTACGTTTCAATCTATTGGGTTAGATAGTGGTAAAGTAATAGCATACTACATATAATGTTAGGGTTAGGAAGTACATTAACAAAAGCTGCTACTATACTGCCTAGATTTGTACGAGTAGATAACGCAGACGCCCAGAGCGCAAAAGAGGAAGACTACGTCGTTGAAAATCCTGGAGGTAATCAGCCAGGACTGCAATATTTAATGGATAACCCTATTGGCGGATGAGTTTTTACGATGATTCAACACTATTGTTTTTAGCTGCTGGTGCAGTTTATAAAGACGGCAAAATAAACACAATAAAGCCTGCTGCGCCTAATACGCGGGCACCTTTGCTTGTTACAAGAGGTTCAAACCTAACGGCTACAAGGGTAGATAGCAACGGACTGATAGAGAAAGGAAGGGAGAATCTTTTGACTTATTCCAATGACTTTAGCAATGCGGCTTGGTCTATGAGCGGTTCAGCCCCTATTGGTAGTCAAGATGGTTATGATGGAAGTAATAATGCTTGGAGTATTACAGGAGATGTAGGAGATAATTGGCTTTTTAGAAGAAACAATACTGAAATACAGAAAAGCGGTGTTCAAACTTTTAGTATTTATGTTAAGAAAAATGCTAATCATGGCATCCGTATATATTTCTTTGGTACTGCTAATGCCAATACTTATTTTAATTTAAGTAATGGAACTATAGTAAACGAAAGCAATACTATAGATTCTAAGATAGAACCTGTTGGCAATGATTGGTTTAGATGTTCTATAACTTTTGAGCAAACAACCACTCAAATGTATCTATATGCAACAAATAATGAAAATGTAATGTTAGATAACATTACTCACATATTACAAGATGCTCAGTTAGAACAAGGTTTAGTAGCTACGGAATACATTGAATCGGGAGCGAGTACCGGTAAGGCGGGACTATTAGAAAATGAGCCAAGATTTAACTACCCTATTGGTGGTGGTTCACCACATCTTTTACTTGAACCTCAAAGGACTAATTTGATAGAATCAAGTGAATACTTTGAAAGTTCATATTGGGGAATAGGTGGAAGTGCTACTCGGCAATTAAGAACATCTGTAACCGCACCCGATGGAAGCAATGCAGTTTATTTATTAAGTGGAGGAGGCGAAGATGCAAGTGACAGATTGCAAAATAATTTAGGAGATATTAGTGCAAATGGAAATCACATATTTAGTGTATTTGTTAAAGGCAATGGAGTAGCTACACAATTTAGGTTAAGAAATAATAGTGGTGCAGTAAACCATGTAGTATACGATATTGACTCAAGCGGTAATTTTACTTTAAACTCTCAAGATGCTACAGATAATTACTACGGAGCAGAAAATTATGGCAATGGATGGTATCGTGTTTATCTAAAAATAACTCCTGCAGGTGGAGATAATTATCTTCAAATGTTTCCCGACATTTTAGATGCTAATGGCTCAGTTTATATATGGGGTGCACAAGCAGAAGCAAGTGACTATTTAACATCCTACATCCCAAATCATAGTGGCGGTTCAGTTTCAAGAGAATTTGATTTAGTACAAACCGCAGATGTATCTTCTTTAAATTTAATTGGACAAAACGAAGGTGTATTCTTTTTAGACTACGAATTTTTAGATGGTCAAACGGCAGAGAGTCAAAATTGGATTGCCTTAGAAAGTGAGAATGGTAACGAGAGAGTGCTGATATACAAATCATCCTCTAATTCTAAAATACAAGTTTATTTTGTTGCCAATGGTTCTTTAGTTTTTAATTATAACACAAATGTTACAATAGTACCAAACACAAGGTATAAAATAGCTTTTAAATATAGTAGTGGAGATATTGCAGTTGCAATAAATGGAAGCCTTATAGTAACAAATTCAAGCACATACACAAGAGGTAGTGATTTATCTCGTGTAACATTTAACGAGTCTTATATTCAGCCAAGTTGTAGAGTACATCAAGCTATTGTCCTTACAAGTGGTTGGGATAACTTAGACTTAGCAGTTCTTACAGGGTTTACCGACTACTACGCATCATTCTCAGAAATGGCAACAGCATTAAATTACACAATCTATGAGTAGTGCATCATTACAGCTTGGTGGAGACAACTGGGCAGCAAAAGACGGCAATCTATTAGGATACCAAAGAAGTGCTTCTTCAAGCATACATATTCCACATGAGTTTACTTTTACTCGTGGTAGTAACCTTGCTGCAACGAGGGTTGCTGCTAATGGGTTGATAGAGAAGGGTAGAGAGAATTTACTGCTGCAATCAAATCAGTTTGATACTACTTGGGTGTCTGTAACCGCAAGTGTAACAAGTGGACAAAGTGGCTACGATGGCTCAAACGATGCTTGGCTTTTAAGTAAGAGTGCGGCAAGTGGTCGTATTTATCAAAATGCATCAGTAAGTGGTGTAGCTACTTATAGTGTTTATGCAAAAAGTAATGATTTAGATTGGCTCTTTATAATTGGTACTGCATCAAGTTATCCCGAAGCATATTTTAACTTATCAAACGGAACAATCGGTAACACCTCAAGCCATCAAAACTTTATAGGTGCTAATATTGAAGATGTTGGTAATGGTTGGTACAGATGCTCTATTACATTTAATGATTCATTAGGTCAATTTAGAATTTATCCCGCTGATGGTAATAACGATTTTAGCGGAACAAGCGGCTCTATCTACATCCAAGACGCTCAATTAGAGCAGGGTCTTGTTGCAACTGACTACATCGAAACAGGTGCATCTACTGTACAAGCAGGATTGTTAGAAGACGAACCAAGAATAGACTATACAGGTGGTACAGGAAGTTTGTTGTTAGAGCCAAGTAGGACTAATCTATTTACACAAAGTGAGTACTATGGTAGTGGGGGATGGAGTATAAATAACGGAACACTTACAACTAATTATGCGGTAAGTCCTGAGGGGGTACAAAATGCTTCCAAGATTAACTTTTCCGCAGGAGGCGAGATGGTAAGAACGACCGAATTTACAGCAGGACAAGCCTACACGTTTAGCTTTTACGCTAAAGTAGAATCGGGTACTTTTGACTTTACCTACGGCAATATAGATTATATCCTAATATCGGGTACTGCCACTACCGAGTGGCAACGCTTTGAGGTTACGCAGACTGCTCCTGTCGTTACACGCTACCCTAAGATAGATGCAACAGATACAGGAGACTTGCTAATTTGGGGGTGTCAGATTGAAGAAGGCTCTTACCCAACATCGTACATACCGAATCATTCGGGTGGAAGTGTAACGAGGTCAAGAGACCTAGCAGATAATCAATCTTTAGAATCAGTATTAGGTGATGGAGACTTGACTATTCTATATGACTTTAATTATGATGTTGTGGGTAGAGAAAGTTTTGGTCAATTATTCTTGACATTTAGCGGAGCAGATAGTTTAGGAATTAAAGGGACTCAAACTACAAATAGGAGTTTGCAGATATTTTCTAATGGTGGTTTTGCAAATAATATCACTTTTAATAATTCATCTCCTTATGCTACAAGCCACAAAGTGTTATTAAGAATTACATCGGATGTTGTTGAATTATTCTATAATGGGACAAAGCACAACGACACGATTAACACAGATGGCATCGTTGGTAGTTATTCTTGGGATAGAATAAAAATAGATGCTACTGATGCGTTTTCAGCAGAACTAAACCAAATTTTAACTTTCCCAACGGCGTTATCCGATGCCCAGTGTTCCGCACTTACAGTAGAAGGATTAAAAGAAGAAATCTTAACTAGCTACATTGCAGCAGTAGACACTTTAGAAGATGGTGCTGAAGCAAGACTAGACACATATTTACAAAACTTAGAAGAGCTTATCGTATGAGTAGTGCATTAGCAGCAGCATCGTTAATATTAAAACCCGAAGGGTATAGTGAAGGTACATTAGAAAGCCTAAAGCCTATAGACCGTTCTGGTGACTTTACTTTTACAAGAGGTAGTAACCTATCAGCTACTAGAATTAATAGCGCAGGACTCATTGAAAAGGGTAGAGAGAACCTGTTACTTCAGAGTAACCAGTTTGATACTACTTGGCTTACAGCAAATACAAGTTTAACGGGTGGACAAAGTGGTTATGATGGAAGTTCGGATGCTTGGCTTTTGGACATTGTTAGTGGAACTAATTCTCAAAGAATAGAACAATCAATATCTCAAAGCG